>ULPZ01063425.1_pt1 | contig 20758 bp, 10 predicted proteins | sample 1953991 | NCBI WGS metagenome assembly ULPZ01 (sample SAMEA4835642, study PRJEB28245) | human gut metagenome | biome: gut microbiome; material: fecal sample | place: Denmark | collected 2008
TGGCTAATTTTATACTATTTACTGAGTGTCCCGAAATAGCCGCATCAAATTGATGATACGGCTATTTGTATTAATAGGATGTCTTGATATTCAGCTAAAAATTACTTTCCAGAACGTGATTTTAGAAGACTATAGTGTTGGTAACTGTAAGATTACCGTTCTGCTTCTATTGTATAAGTGAAACTGTCTGCGCGATAGTAACCTATGTTATATTCTATAGGTACTTGATTGACGTCATATACAAAGCGTTCACGAATTAGTATTGGATCTGTTGTTTTTATATCAAGTTTTTCAGCTATGCGCTCTCCTGCCAGACTTGCAGATATTTTTTCTTTGCTGGTTTTTACAATAATGCCATAATCTTTTTCCAGCAACTCATATAGAGGACGTGTAAAATCCTCTTCTCCTGTAAGTGGTATTTTAGGATTAAAATAAGAAATGAAATATACGAAAGGATATTCTTTCTTTCCTCTTACTCTTTCTAGTACAATACATTTTACTGCATGCTCAGGATCAATATTGAAGAAATTACAAATTTCTTCTGATGGTTTTTTCCAACTGATATGAAGTTCAAAATTACGTATTTCGATACCGAGCATCTTCATCTCTTGTGAAAAGCTCAACCAATTTTTTACTCCGCCTACTATGCCTTTTTGAGCAACTTTTGTGCCAACACCTTTTTTGCGTATCAACAAACCTTCAAATACCAATTTATTGATAGCTTGTCTGAGTGTATTGCGCGAAATATTTAATCTTTCGGATAAATCAACTTCGTTAGGAAGAAATTTCCCATTTTTATACTCCTCTGATTCAATAAGCTTTCGAAGTATCTCTTCAGCTTGCACATGCAAGGGTTTGCTGCTGGCATGATCTAATTTCATATGTGCGATAGTTTTATTCTTCTGCAAATATAATAGAAAAAAACTTCTTAAACTATTGTTGGATGTAAAATCTTATTTATATATTTGCACAATATATATTATGTATGAACAAATGTATGGTTTCTAGTAGCCTTATGAACCTTAATTAAGGTTGAGATTATGAGAAAAATCAATTTGTAGGCAATTAAATTTAATAAATGAATAGACACATGAACATTAGTTTGAAGAAAGTTTTTCTTTTGTTTTTAGGGGTATTTTCATTATTTTCTTGCAAAAATGAAGAAAACACCGTTGTAGAAAATTTATCTCAGTATGTAGAGCCACGTATTGGTACGGCTCATTGTCGTTGGTTTCATTTTGCACCTGGAGCAATGCCTTTTGGTATGGCAAAACCTGCTCCTTCTACTAATGGTAGCCTTGGAAATAAGTCAGGTTGGGAGGCTACTGGATATGATTATCGTGATAACACTATTGAAGGTTTTCCTTGTTTGCATGAGTTTCAGATTGGAGGAATATCGTTGATGCCAACTGTTGGAGAACTGCTTACTGTGCCAGGATTGCCTTCTGATACTATTAAGACGGGATATCGTTCTCGTTTCAGTCATGAAAATGAGGTGGTTAAGCCAGGATATTATTCAGTACTGTTGGATGATTATCAGATTCAGGCAGAGCTGACAGCTACAGAGCGTGTTGCTTTTCAACGCTTTACTTTCCCGCAAGGTCAGGAAAAACATATATTATTTAATATAGGTAACCGACAGGGAGAAAGTGGAGCTGTTAAGGATGCTTATGTAGTTTATAATCAGGATGGAACAGTTGAAGGATGGGTGATAACAGAGCCTGAATATGTGAAGAAATACCAGCCAGGAGCAGTTGTACCTTTGTATTTTTCCGCTGTACTTGACAAAGAACCGCTCAATTATGGTGCATATAATGGAAATGTCCAACAACCAGGTGTTCGTGAGTCAAAAGGTGTAGGAGCTGGCATGTATTTTTCTTTTGCTCCAGAAAATCAGGAAGTCGTAACTGCTAAGATAGGCTTATCATATACTTCAGTCGAAAATGCCAGGTTAAATTTGCAGCAAGAAGCTTCAGATTTAGACTTTGATCGTGCTAAAGAACGTGCACAAGCTACTTGGGAGGACTATTTAGGACGCATACGGGTTGAAACGGAATGTAGGGAAGATAAAGTGAAGTTCTATACCGGACTTTATCACGCCTTGTTGGGACGTGGTTTAGCAAGCGATGTAAATGGAGCTTATCCTCGGAATGATGGTTCTGTGGGGCAGTTACCTATGAAGGAAGGTACTCCTTTATATAATATTTATAATACAGATGCCGCATGGGGAGCCCAATGGAACTTGTCTCAGCTGTGGATATTGGCTTATCCAGAATATATGTCAGAATATATAAGCAGCCATTTGCAGGCATATAAAGATGCTGGTTGGCTTGCTGATGGATTGGCTAATAACCGTTATGTATCTGGTGTAGGAACTAATTTGTTGAGTACGATTATAGCTGGCGCTTATGAATGTGGAATTCGTGACTTTGATACGAAAACAGCTTATGAAGCATGTCTGAAAAATGAGTTGGAAGGTAAGAACAGACCTTTTGGAGCAGGAAAAGTAAATACGACAGAGTTTGTCAAGTATGGATATGTTCCTCATCAGGATGCAGGTGAAGGCTATCATGAAACCTTTATGTTTTCAGCATCACATACGTTGGAGTATTCTTATAGTGCCTGGGCTGTTGCACAGTGGGCTAAGCAGTTAGGTGATGAAGCTCACTATAGTCAGCTGATGGATTTGTCAAAAGGATGGGAACGCCTTTATGACTCTTCATGCAATTTTATTCGTCCGAAAAAAGCAGATGGAAAATTTGTAGATAATTTTGACCCTATGCAGGTTTGGCGAGGTTTTCAGGAAGGTAATGCTTGGCAATATACTTTTTATGTGCCGCACGATGTAAAAAGCTTAGTGGCTAAAATGGGTGCAGATGAATTTAATCTACGTCTGGACAGTATCTTTACGATTTCTCAAAAGAAGATTTTTAGTGGTGGAACAGAAGTCGGTGCTTTTGCAGGATTACAAACTTTATATAATCAGGGTAATCAGCCTTGCTTACATATCTCGTGGCTTTTTAATGAATCTGGTCGCCCGTCGCTGACACAGAAATGGGTTCGTGCAATCTTGAATGAATTTTATGGCACAGATGGTATTCATGGATATGGATATGGTCAGGATGAAGATCAGGGACAACTAGGAGCGTGGTATGTGATTTCATCTATTGGACTGTTTGATGTGAAAGGACTGACGGATGAGAATCCTTCTTTCGCTCTGGGAGCTCCTCTGTTTGATAAAGTAACTATTCGTTTAAGCGATAAATATTATTCAGGAAAAGAGTTCGTTATCACGACTTCAGGGAATGAAAAGGGAACTTCTTATGTGCAGCAATATTCTTTAAATGGACAACAGTTGCACGAACCTCGTATCCCATTCTCTGAAATTGTAAAAGGTGGACGTTTGGATATTCAGATGGGGAATTCTCCAAAGGATAATTATTAAAACCATTGCTTAAATTTAATAGTGTTTGCTTGTGAAAAAGTAAACTAATAAAATAGTATTTATATGAATATAAGACGATTATTTGGAGCAGGTGTGATATGGTTGGGAATGTCTGTTCCGGCAATAGCATCTTTAGTGATAAAAAATGTGGAAATCACATCTCTTCCGGCTTTATATAAGTCGGATAGTGGTTTACAGCAGCGAGTTTGGATAAACATTGTGCATGAAGGGGATGTTGAGCCTATAGTTCTTCAGTTGGGTGAAGTTACTAAAAAGGTGAAATTACATTCCGGAGAGAATAATTTTTATATAGAAATTCCAGAGGTAAGTCAAGCACAGGAAGATGTATTGACTGTGAAGCAAGGTAGAGAAATACTTTATACTGAACCTGTAAAGATAAGTCCGGTTCGTCATTGGCAAATGAATCTGGTGCAACATACACACACAGACATTGGCTATACCCGTTCTCAAATGGAAATATTGGCGGAACATTTACGTTATATTGATTATGCACTGGATTATTGTGACGCTACCGATAATTATCCGGAGCCGGCAAAGTTTCGTTGGACTTGTGAAATTTCATGGGCTGTCAGCGAATATTTAAAATGCCGTCCGGCGGAGCAGATTGCGCGCTTGAAACAAAGAGTCAAAGAGGGGCGTATCGAGCTTGCTACGATGTATCTTAATTTTGACGAATTGCCAGATGAGCAAACTTTGGCTGCATCATTGGCTCCTCTTAAGCAGTTCCGTCAGCATGGAATGCGTGCGGAGTTGGCGATGCAAGATGATGTAAATGGTATCGGTTGGTGCTTTAGTGAATATTTTGCTGATGCGGGAGTGAAATATTTGAATATGGGTACCCATGGACATCGTGCTCTGATTTGTTTTGATAAGCCGACCGTATTTTGGTGGGAATCTCCTTCAGGAAAGAAAATGCTGGCTTATCGTGCAGAGCATTATAATCAGGGAAATTTTTTCGGAATTCACAATGACGATTTTGAGTCGTTTGAAACTAAGGTGTTGGAGTATCTGAAGCAATTAGAAGATAAACATTACCCATATGATATTTGTGCAGCTCAACATTCAGGATATTTTACAGACAATGCACCTCCTTCAACCAAAAGCTGTGAAATGGTAAAGCGTTGGAATGAAAAGTATGAATGGCCTAAATTGAGAACGGCTGTTGCCACAGAGTTTATAAAAACGGTGGAAACACAGTATGCGGATAAAATTCAGACAATTCGTGGGGCATGGCCCGACTGGTGGACGGACGGTTTTGCTTCTGGTGCTCGTGAGGCTGCTGTATCTCGTATCACTCACTCAAATGTGATTGCTAATCAGGTAGGTTTATCTTTTGCCAAAATGTTGGGAGCAGAATTGCCTGCTGATATAAATAAGCAGATTGCAGGAATTAATAATGCTTTGCTGTTTTATGATGAACATACGTTTGGACATAGTGAGAGTGTACGTAATCCTTATGGATTGGAAACATGGGAACAGCGTTCGTTAAAGCAGTCGTATGCATGGGAAGCATATCGGTATACTGGATTGTTGGGAGAAACTGTTATGGGATTACTTCAGTCATTTACTCCTAAGGCGAAGCTTCCGTCTGTTGCTGTTTTTAATACTTTAAACTGGGATTATAGTGGAGTCGCTAAGGTGTATATTGATCACCAGATACTACCGAAAGAAAAAGATTTTGAAATTGTAGACGCTGCTGGTAATAAGGTTCCGGCTCAGGCAGGAGAAGTTCGTTCTGATGGTACATATTGGTATCTGTATGTGCGAAATGTTCCAGCTTTAGGTTGCGAACGTTATTTTATTAAAGTAAAAGATGCTCCTCGTCCTGTAGCTGAACGGACAATACAATTAGCCGATACACATATAGAAAATGATTGGTATGCGGTTGATTTTAATTTGCAGCGTGGAACAATTAAACATTTATTCGACAAAGAACTTAATTGTTCCTTGCTGACAGATGATGCAAAGTGGGAATTGGGTGAGTTTGTTTATGAAATTATAGACAGTCGTCATCCTATGGAGAAATATCAGGCTCCTCAGTTTTTACGTCGCAGTCCGGAAAAAATCCGTTTTGAACAGTTTGAAAAAGGAGAAATATGGGATACTTATCGCTTCCGTGCAACTACTTCTGCCGGCATTGGGGAAGATAATTTAATGGTGGAGTTCCGTATATACAATGTAGAGAAAAAAATAGAAGTACTTTATCGTTTGCGTAAAAAATCTGTAATCGATCCGGAAGCAGTATATGTTTCTTTCCCTTACCAGATTGAAAATGGAAAAATATTCTTAGATGTTCCTGGTGGAAATATAGAAGCAGGTGTTGATCAAATAAAAGGTTCGTCTAATGATTGGTATACAGTGCAGAATTTTGCAACAGCGCGAAATAGTCACTCACAAGTTGTCATGTGTAGTCAGGAGATACCTCTGATGCAGTTCGGAGCAATTAATACAGGACGTTATCAGGCTGGAGCGGTTCCTCAGTCTACTAATATGTATTCATGGCCAATGAATAATTATTGGGTTACGAATTTTAATGCAGATCAGGTAGGAGAAATGCAATGGAGTTATTTTATAAATTCTTCTGAAGATTCTTCTTTGGAATATGCAACAAAATTTGCGTGGTCTAATAGAATTCCTTTCCTGACTAGGGTATTACCTGCTGGAGAAGGAAATGATGGAACTAATCAGGTGAAAAATATTCTGAAAATAAATTCAGAGAATGTTTTATTAGTAAATATGACCCCTGTTGAAAATGAAAAGGCTGTTATGTTGCAACTTAGGGAGATTGGAGGTAAAATGGTAGACCTTTCTTTCTCTTCGGATATTGTGAATATTAAAAAAGTGGAAGTATGTGATGTTGTTGGAGAAACAGTTAAAGGTGAACAAGCAGCTTTGAAATTAAAACCTTGGGAAAGTAAATTTATCAAAATATACTGGTAATGTTTATTTGAATACTGTTTTTGATACTAGCTTACCCGTCATCGGTTATATCCGATGACGGGTTTCTTTTTAATGATAATAGATGAATATTTTATGAGAATATAGAATATGTATATTGCACGTTTTATTGTATTGTTTGAACACTCTATGTTACATATGGACAAATATATTTTTCCTGCTTTCTTTTTTATACTTTGGGCATATTATAGTTTGATTATGTGTAATTTATTGATAATTAAATTGATTTATCTAATATGTATGCGCTCGTATAGTTCTGTTCTATAATTTTATTCTATTTCGATAGGGTAAATTTTTTCTATTAATTCTATTTGATTATAAAATATTATTTTTATATTTGCACAAAACGATAATATGTATGAACAAATAATAAATTATTTATGAGAAAACCGAATTATGACAAATATCCTGCTACGGTAATTGATGGGAATATCCTTCAAGGATGGGGTGAGATACGTGATGTTCTTGCATCCAAATTGTCTGAAAAAGCTGTATTAGCAGTCGACTGCTATACTGGGGTGTATGAGAAAGAACTTATAGATGAGCTTTCTTTACTTCAACCGGCAGAAATTATTCTGGTGAATGAATTGTATAAAGATGAGAAGGTTATAGCTGAAATGACAGAACGCTTTATGACTGATGATGTGTTGTTTGGCTATGTAACCAATTTATGCTTGGCAGATTATTTTGATAGTGAAAAGCTGGCGGCTGCACAAAAAAAGGTCAGTGAAAGTAATAAGCCTGTTATTGTGTTAGGTACAGGAGCGCATATGGTTGCCCCTGAAGCAACGCTTGTGTATGTGGATATGGCCCGTTGGGAAATTCAGCAACGTTTTCGTCGTCATGAAGTAAAAGCTTTAGGTATAGACAATCGTAATGAAGCTGTTTCGCTCCAATATAAAAGAGGATATTTTAATGATTGGCGTGTATGCGATCGTTATAAAGATTCATTGTTTTATAAGGTAGATTTTTGGTTGGATACTCATATTGCAGGCCAGCCTAAAATGATTGATCGTGAAACTTTCTTTAAAGGTATTGAGAAAACATCTACGAAACCTTTCCGTGTTGTTCCTTTCTTTGATCCGGCGCCATGGGGAGGACAATGGATGAAGGAGGTATGTGATTTGGACCGCAGTAAGCAAAATTACGGTTGGTGCTTCGACTGTGTGCCCGAAGAAAACAGCCTTTATTTTGAAGTAAATGGTGTACGCTTTGAATTACCTTCAGTTGATTTGGTATTGTTGAAAAGTAAAGAATTACTTGGAGAGCCTGTTGAAGCACGTTTTGGAAAAGACTTTCCGATACGTTTCGATTTCTTGGATACAATAGGTGGTGGAAACTTAAGTTTGCAGGTGCATCCTACAACCCAGTTTATCCGTGAGAATTTCGGTATGTACTATACACAGGACGAAAGCTACTATCTGCTGGATGCAGAAGAAGATGCTGTTGTTTATTTAGGTGTAAAGAATGGGGTAGACCGTGAGGCTATGATAGAGGATTTACGCAGAGCGCAGCGTGGTGAAATCGTATTCGATGCCGAAAAGTACGTAAACAAGATACCGGCCAAAAAGCATGACCATTTCTTGATACCTGGAGGAACAATCCATTGTTCAGGTTCAAACAGTATGGTACTTGAAATCAGTTCAACTCCCAATCTGTTTACTTTCAAACTTTGGGACTGGCAGCGTTTGGGACTTGATGGAAAACCTCGTCCAATAAATGTAGAACGTGGAAAACATGTCATCAATTGGAATAGAAATACGGATTATGTATATGAAAAACTTCGTAACCATGTGACCTTGATAGGTGAAGGTGAAGGTTGGATGGAAGAACGTACCGGTTTGCATGAAAATGAGTTTATTGAAACCCGTCGTCACCGCTTCTCTGTTCCCGTATTGCACCATACTAACAATAGTGTGAATGTGTTCAATCTATTGGAAGGAGAGGAGGCTATTGTAGAAAGTCCTACTCATTCATTCGAGCCATTTGTAGTACATTATGCTGAAACCTTTATTATTCCGGCTTGTGTAGGTGAATATACTATCCGTCCTTATGGCTTGTCAGAAGGTAAGGAATGTGTGACAGTGAAAGCTTATGTACGCTTCTGATAGTAGAAAAACAGAGTAATAAACCTTTAAAGAAGCCTTAAAAATATGTACGAGAATGACAAACGAATAGTATTGACCCTTGATGCAGGAGGAACTAATTTTGTTTTTTCTGCCATCAGGGGCAATATTCAGATTGTTTCGCCAGTTTGTATGCCTTCTTGCTCGGACAATCTGGATAGATGCCTAGCCACTTTAGTGGCTGGTTTTGATGCCGTAATTAAAAGCTTGGATACACCTCCTGTTGCAATCAGTTTTGCCTTCCCAGGTCCGGCAGATTATAAAAATGGAGTGATAGGTGGAAACTTGCCTAACTTCCCTTCTTTTCGTCAGGGAGTAGCTCTTGGCCCATTTTTGCAACATCATTATGGCATTCCTGTTTATATAGAAAATGATGGAAATCTGTTTGCTTATGGTGAGGCTTTATCTGGAGCTCTTCCTATGGTAAATAGAGAATTGGAGGCAATGGGACATAACCGGAAATATAAAAATTTACTGGGAATAACGTTAGGTACTGGCTTTGGAGCCGGGGTTGTAATAGATAACAGATTGTTGACAGGAGATAATGGCTGTGGAGGGGACGTTTGGCTGATGCGTAACAAGAAGTATCCTTCAATGCTTGCAGAAGAAAGTGTCAGTATTCGTGCCGTTAAAAGAGTGTATCGTGAATTGTCAGGAGTACAGGGTGCCGATCTGACTCCTAAAGATATCTATGAAATTGCTGAAGGTATAAAGGAAGGTGATAAGAAGGCTGCAATAGCTAGTTTTCAGGAATTAGGAGAAATGGCTGGAAGTGCAATTGCATCTGCACTGAATATTGTAGATGGGTTAGTAGTAATAGGTGGTGGACTAGCCGGTGCTTCTCACTATATATTACCGGCTTTAGTAAATGAACTGCGCGCTACATTATCAATGTTTTCAGGAGAGCAATTCCCATGTTTGCAGATGGAAGTTTATAACTGGGAAGATGAAATGGACAGAAAGAAGTTTCTGGATTATCAACATCGTGAGGTCTTGATTCCCGGAACGTCAATTAAAGTACCCTATAATAATACGAAACGCATTGCAGTGATGTGTAGCCGTGAAGGAGCAAGCTGCTCTATCATGCGAGGTGCTTATGCATATGCGTTATCACAGCTAGAAGTTTAGTTTTCTTTAGGTAACAAGTTTTCAATAGGTATATCTTAATTGGTCTATTAAAATTATTAACTTTTAAATCTTAATTAATTTATGAAACATGTAATAATGTGTTTTGTAGCTAGTTTGTTGCTTTCGTTGGTTTCCATACCAATGCTGGCGCAACAGCAGTCACGACTCATATCTGGTATTATTAAAGATGAGTCGGGTGAGCCAATGATTGGTGCTAGTGTATTAGACGTTTCCACAAAGCAAGGTACTATTGCTGATATGGATGGTAAATTTACTTTGGAAGTGACCTCTTCTTCTAAATTGCAAATATCGTTTGTTGGGTATAAAGACCAAATTATTTCTGGCAAAGATTTGAAAAAAAATATGATAATTGTATTAAAATCTAATACAGAAATGATTGATGAACTAGTGGTAGTAGGATATGGTTCTCAGAAAAAAGAAACTTTAACAGGTGCTGTGTCTCAAATCTCCAATAAAGAAGTTACTACAACTAAAAATGAAAACTTAACTAATGCTTTAGCTGGTAAAATTCCGGGAGTAAGAGTTGTACAAAACTCTAGTGAACCAGGAACATTTAATACAGCTATTGATATTAGAGGATTAGGTTCGCCTTTGATTGTTATAGATGGGGTACCTCGTGATAATATGCAGAGAATTGATCCAGATGATGTTGAAACTATTTCTGTTTTAAAAGATGCTTCAGCAGCAGTTTATGGAGTAAGAGCTTCTAATGGAGTTATTTTAATTACAACTAAAAAAGGCAAAAATAACTCTCCTGAAGTATCTTATAATGGTAATTTCACATGGCAGAAACCTTCTAATTTCCCAGACCTTGTAAATGCAGAAGAGTGGATGGTTTTGAATAATGAACTTAAAATGCACTTAGTAGATGGTGGTGGTATTATTTATTCAGATGATGTTATAAATGAATATAGAACAGGTAAGAAACAAAGTACAGATTGGAAGTCTGCAGTTATGAAATCTGTTGCTCCACAAACTCAACATACTCTTAATATTTCAGGAGGTACTGATAAAATTAATTATTATACTAGCTTTGGCTACATGTATCAAGGAAGTTTTCTTGCAACAGATGATATTAATTATGATAAGTTTAATTTGAGAAGTAATATTTCAGGTAAAATAACAAATAATTTAAAATTTGATTTGAAATTATATGGAATGTTGGATGAAAGACAAACTCCTACATATGATTCTTGGAATATAATTCGTGCAATGTGGCTTATGAATCCTGTAGATCCAATCTTTTATGATGAATCTGAGAATAAGTACATTCAGCCTGCTAATACAGGGTTGATGAATCCTGTTGCAATAATGAACTCTGATAATGTTGGTTATTGCTCTTATCAAAGCAAATGGTTTCAGTCGAGTTTGGGCATGACATATGATATACCATGGGTTGAAGGACTTAGTGTATCAGGTATGTATAGTTATGATTATATATTGAATGATAATAAAACTTATCAGAAGACTTGGAATTTATATCGTGATAATTTAAAATATACTTATTTAGATCCATCGAAAGTTTCTCGTTACTTTTATGGTAAGACTAACACTCTATGGCAAGTAAAGGCTGATTATCAGCATAACTTTAAAGGACATAATGTTAATGCTACTGTTATTTATGAGGAATCGATGAAAGAAGGAGATAACTTTTATGGAACAAAGGAGTTGTCTTTACCTATAGATCAGGTCTTTGCAGGAAATTCAGAAAATCAACAGTTTGGTCAGGATACCAATCAAGCAGTTCTCTATCAGCGTTCAAATAAGGCTTTCATAGGTCGATTTACTTATGATTATTTATCTAAATATTTATTTGAATTTGCTTTCCGATATGAAGGTTCTTCGATGTTTCCTGCTAATGCACGATGGAAATTGTTCCCATCAGTTTTTGGAGGATGGAGAATTTCGGAAGAAAAATTTTGGAAAGAGTCAAAATTGAACTTTATTAATAATTTAAAATTAAGAGCTTCTTATGGTATATTAGGTGATGATAGTGTTTTGGCCTATCAGTTCTTACAGGGATATAAATATCCTGATGGTGGATGTGTCTTTGGTGATGGATGGGTTGGTGGTATTACTCATACAGGACCTGCTAACAATAATATCTCATGGATTAAAGCTAAATCATTCAATATCGGAGCTGATCTTGAAGCTTGGTCAGGATTGTTTGGGCTTACTGCAGAATATTTTATTCGCGAGCGTTCGGGATTATTAGCTACAAGGAATACTAGCCTTCCTGGATTAATAGGTACTACATTACCCCAAGAAAATTTAAATGGTGATATTTCAAGAGGTTATGAAATAGAAGTAAGTCATAAAAATATTATTGGTGATTTTGCTTATCAGGTAAAGGGTAATTTGGCTTTTACAAGAACTACTAACACTTATGTGGAATCTGCTCGTGCTGGAAACTCTTATTTAAATTGGAGACAAAATAGCAATGATAGATTTAATAATGTATGGTGGGGATATGAAGGTAATGGTAGGTTTACAGATTGGAACTCTATTTATTATAGTCCTGTAATGGTGGGTAGAGGTACTATTTTAGGAGATTATAACTATTTAGACTGGAATGGAGATGGTATAATAAGCGATTTAGATGTTCATCCTATTGCTACATCTGGTGATCGTCCTATGATGAATTTTGGTTTAACATTTAATGCAAGTTATAAAAACTTTGATTTAAATCTTCTTTTCCAAGGTGCTGCTATGCGTTATATAGCTTATGAAGAGTTATTATATGAACCATTATGGGGAGGTAGTAATGCCTTGTCACAATTTATGGATAGGTGGCATCCTAAAGACCCATATGCAGACCCTTATAATCCTGCATTGGAATGGGAAGAGGGTTATTATGGATATACAGGTTCTCGTCCTGACAAAAACTCTACATATAACATGCAAAATGCAGCCTATTTGAGATTAAAAAATATTGAAATAGGTTATACTTTGCCTGTTAATTGGATGAATAAGGTTAATATTAAATCTATGAGAATATATTTAAGTGCGTATAATTTGTTAACATTTACTCCACTAAAATATTTGGATCCAGAGTTCCCCTCATCTTCTCAGGGGTATAACTATCCATTAAATAAAACTATTACATTAGGTTTAAATTTGAAATTTTAATTTGTTATGGCTATGTTGAAAAATATATTGAAAGCTTGTATTGTTGCAGCTTTATGTACTGTGCCTACTTCATGTGTTGATTTAGATATTCCTCCCATGAATATTGTTACAGATAAAGATATAATGACTTCTTCTAATGGAATAGAGGCTTATATGGCTAGGCTGTATAGTATGCTTCCTATTGAAGATTTTCGTTACAATAAAGATGGTTTAACTACTAATGCATTTTATTCACACCCTGCATGTTTGACTGGAGAAGCATTGGGAAGAGATACTTTCGGTGCCCATTATTTAGAATCTTTTGGCTATTGGGACCATGCGTATACATTAATTAGAGAGGCTAATTACTTGATAGAAACTCTTCCTCAATATGCCTCTTTTCATACAGAAACAGATGTAAAACATTGGATCGCTGAAGCACATTTTATACGTGCGTATACTTATTTTGCTTTAGTAAAAAGATATGGAGGAGTTCCTAAAATAGATAAAGTTATTGATCCTTCTACAGCTAAACCAGAAGATATTCAGTTGTTTAGGTCTTCGGAAGAGGATATATACGATTTTATATCTGCAGATTTGCAAAAAGCTATAGAGGAACTTCCAACTGAAAGTGAGAAAAAAGGGCGTGCTAATAAGTATGTTGCTGCAGCTTTTAAATCTAGAGCTATGCTGTTTGCTGGTTCTATAGCTAAATACAATACTGTTAATGAAGTTTTTAATGGAGCTAGAATATGTGGTATACCTTCTGAAAGAGCTGTAGATTATTTTAAACAAGCTTATTATGCTTCAAAAATAGTTGATGAAGGAAATTATGAATTGTATAAAGGAGAATGGAGTGCAACGGATAAGGAAGCCCAATATAATAATTTTGTTAATATATTTTTAAAGGATACTAAGGAAAATATTTTTGTAAGATATTTCACTTATCCAGAGTTTGTTCATTCTTATGATAGTTATGCACAACCTACACAGACTTCAACAGGAGGTAGTAATACTGAAATTTGTCCTACATTGGATTTTGTAGAAATGTTTGATGGGTTTGATAAAGATGATAATGGTTGCTTTGAAAATCTCAACGAACAAGGTTGTTACAAATTGTATTCAACAACTATGGAACCATTTAAGAATTGTGAGCCAAGATTAAGGGCTACTGTGATTCTTCCTGGGGATATTTTTAAAGATCAGGAAATACAAATCTGGAGAGGTATTTATGTTGGAGAAACAGAAGGTGGAATAAAACCTTTGCTTCCTCCTGGAACATTTGGATTTTATGATTATCTTCCACAATTCTCAGACCCTGCAACAAGTGTTCTGAAATTAGCTAAAAATGAAACAGAAAATGCAGATCCATCTTTTTTAGTTACTTTAAAAGATGGCACTCAGATGAGACGTGCTGGAGCAAGTGGAACTGTTTGTGCAACTCTTGTAGGTTGTTCTATAACAGGTTTTTTGGTTAGAAAATACTTGGATCCGACCTTGACTAATACGTCTTGGTATCAATCTTCTACTGATTGGATTGAACTTCGCTATGCTGAAGTTTTATTAAATAGAGCAGAAGCAGCAGCAGAATTGATTTCAGAAGGTAATATTGAAATACAAGGACTTCAAGATGAAGCTTTTCAATGTATTAATTTGATAAGAGAAAGAGCTGGAGCTGATTTACTTCAATCTATGGATGATGTTAATATTGATGTGGTAAGAAAAGAACGGCGTAAGGAATTGGCTTTTGAAGCAAAGACTTATTGGGATTTACGCCGTTGGCGTATTTTGGATAAGGAGCAGAATAATAGAACTTATAGAACACTTCAACCGTTTATGGCAGCTAAAGAAAATAAATTCTTTATGGATATAAAAAATATGGAACAAGGTTTTATTTATACTTATGATACTAGGTATTATTATATGCCTATACCTTCTGCGGAAATCACAAAGAATCCAAATATTAAACAAAATCCAGGTTTCTAATTAATCTTTATATATATGAAAACATTAAGACTTATATTACTATTAATTATCAATGTTTTGTTTTTCAATTCGTGCAAGGTTGATAATTATGACTTCCCTTCAGAAACTTTAAAAGGTGAATTTGTTGATAAATTAACAAAAGAACCTTTTCAAACATCGATGGGTGCTACTGGAATTAGAATACGAATGATGGAATACAGTTGGAGTGATAATCCAGTTCCTTATGATTTTTATGCAAAAATGGATGGAACATTTTATAACAACAAAATCTTTGCAGGAGAATATGGAATAATTCCAACAGGCGCTTTTGTTCCTTTAGAAGAGCAAAGAGTCAAAGTTAATGGTGAATGTAGTTTGCATTATGAGGTAGAACCTTTTTTGAGATTGGAATGGATTGGGGAACCTATTGTAAATTCAGATGGAACAGCGGAGGTACAAGTAAAGATTAGTAGAGGAACTGTAAATAGTGAATATCAACAACCTTTGGCAGAAGTATGGCTTTACGTTAGTGAAACTACTTATGTTGGTGATTTTAGTTATAGTCCTAGGTTTTCTACTCACTTGACGGGTTATCAAGTTAATGATATTTTAGATAAAGTAATAACCATCAAAACTGGGCAAGCTAATGGACCAGGAGAAGGAAATCCACAAGAATATTTTCCAACTTACTCAAGAAAGTTCTTTTTAAGAGTTGGAGCTCGTATTGATACACAGGTTGAAGGATCTAACGTGTATAATTATACAACTATAAAAGAAATTCAAACAATGGATAGATAAACTAGGTTTTAATGATGGTTGATATTTCAACTAACCAATGAAATATCAACCATTTTATCAATAAAAGAATATGGTAAGTAGAGTTATTTTTTTTACGAACGCTGTAATTAAATATTTTTTTTGTTTTATAGCTTCTTGCTTGATTATGTCATGCAATAATAATGGAAGTAACAGCGAGAAGAGTGAAGCCTCATTAGATGAAGTTGCCTACTCTAATCCAGAATCTTATGTAATGGTTTCAAAGCATTCATCGAAAGAAGTAGACTGTATAAATATAGAGAACTTAACTACCTCAGAACGATTGATGGTTTTGTCTTTACAGGGATTAGTAAATCGTGGTACCCCCTGTATTTATACTTATGTAAATCAAGATGCTTGGATCAAAGATTTGTATAAAGAAAAAGGTTATATAACTTCAATGAAAGAATATACAGATCCATGGCTATTAATGCAAAAGTATTCTGAATTTTTAAAATCGGGAGTTGTCTGTAATTCAGAGGATTTCCAAGAAGTAAATTTGGCTACTAATATATCAGGAGTTGAGGATCGTATAATTCTAACAGCTGAAACAAAAGATCGATTCTTACAATTATCTCAGTCTACTGATATTTTAGATTTAGCTTCCTTAGGCTTAAAGTCACATGCTGAGTCTTTTAAATGGTATAGAGAGAATGTTTTTCCAAAACAAAATCATAATATGCTGTCTGTCTCTAAAGGTGGTATTTTTATGTTCGATGTATATCGTGATTATTTGGTTGAATTTAAAATTCCTGTATTTTGGTTACCTGGGACTAACGATGTCGATTATGACATTAAATATGAAAATGAAGTAAGAAAATTACTGAAGGATACTCCTGTAAATATACCTATTTTAGGATTTTGGCCTGGAGCTGATAATGATGGCAAACCTGTTGGGTATTCAGAATATGAAGGGGTTAAATTAGCCGGAGAATATGGTAAAATGACTTTAGTTAATACATGGGTTGGTAATTATAGTTATCATTCAGGTGTTGATATACATTTAAAAGAATTTAAACAGAAGGCTTCAAATGAGATATCTTATGATGCATCGAAAAAATATGTAGCTTTAGTGATGACAGAGAGTGGTGATGCTCCGTGTTATTTTTTGTATACAGGTTTTTTCCCTCGTCAATGGGATGATCCGAAGAGAGGTAGTGTACCAATTAGTTATGGGATTACTCCTTCAATTAGATATTTGGCTCCTGCTTTGCTTGAAAATATGTATGAAACACAAACTTCTAATGATTATTTTTTCTGTTCAATTTCAGGAGCAGGATATTGCTATCCTTTTGATGGATATGGAAATAAGACGTCTAATCAAGATAGATGCCTTAAACATTATTTCTCAGAATTAACATCTTATAATATAAAGAAAATGGATGTTGATCGCTTGGCTATATATACACATTCTGGTAATGTAAAATGGAGCCAGAATGATAAAAGGATAGTAGAGAATTATATTAGTGTCATGCCGGATTTAAAAACAATTGTTTCTGGTATGCATAGAACTGGTTATACAGGAAAAGAATCTTTTGAAAAATTATCTAATGGTGTTTCTGTTTTTCATAATGTATCTTTTTGGTCTTATGAGGACTTTACATGGGATGATGTTAGTAAAGATGAAATAGCAGCAGAGCATTTAGTTAATGAAATAAAAACTTATGGGGCAGACAGTCCTTTTATTACAGCTATGTTCTATAGTTGGCATTATGGACCACGGAGATTATGTATTGTAAAAGAAAAATTAGAGAAAGAGGGCTATGTATTTGTAACTTTAAATCAACTTGATAAGTTATATAATGAATATCAAAAAAGTAGCAATCTTAATTGAGTAAACTATAGGAATTAAATTAATAATTATAATTTGCGCTTATGATAAAAAAAATGGCATTAGCCTTATGTTGTGCAGTAGTTACTAACGTTTATTCTTCTGAAACTATTTGGAACATAGGGGAACTAGATGGGAGAGCTGATGAATTTGCATTAGCTCCTGATAGATTTAAGGAATTTTTATCAAGAGATTTTGGATATGAAGATAAGTATTTTGTTGTTGGACAGTCATCTATAAAAAAAGATTTTCCTTATATATTACCAGGTCCTGTTGATACTTGGGGGGGGACATGGCCTACTTCTGGATGGAGAACTCATGAAGTAAATCTTCTTTTTGATGTTGCAGACAAACCTGAGTCAGGTGATTATAAACTTGTTGTGAATCTTGCTGATTTCGCAAAAGAGTTTTTACCTCTTGTAAAAGTTTCAATTAATAATTTTGACTATAAGGTTCAGTTATCTTCGCCAGGGTATGATGTATCTTCTCAAAGAAAACCTACACAAATGGAGAAAGTACAAGAGGATGGGGCATTATATGGTAATTATGACAAAGCAACTCCTTATAGTATAGAAATTCCTGTTAAATCATCTCACCTTAAAAAAGGGGGTAATAATATAATGATTACTGTGTTGGAGGGGTCATGGGTACTTTTTGATAACATAAGACTAGAAGGACCTGAAAATACAAGATTGTCTTCTGTAAAAGATGTATTTATCCGAGATATATATCCAGCAGATTATGAGTTACTTCAGGAAAATCAACTTGTTCAACCTCTAATTGTTGATTTAGAACACCTTGCAGGAACTCCCTTGTTAGAAGTAGAATTAGATGGGAAAGTTATATTGAAAAAGTCTATTGAAAAAGGGCGTTATCAACTTGAAGCTCCAATGCCATCTGTTAATGAGAATGTATCTAGTAAATATCGTATATTGTTAAATGGACAGGAGATATTTATAGGTACAGTGGAACGTGCTCCTCAGAAAAAGCGAGAGTTGTCTGACTATGTGGATACCCGTATTGGTACGGCTCATTCTCGTTGGATGATAGCACCTGGTCCATGGATGCCTTTCAGTATGGTTAAAATGAGTCCTGATAATCAAAATATGGGATGGCAGGCAGGATACCAGCCTTCTTTTGAGAATATAGGTTGTTTTAGTCATATTCATGAATGGACTTTGGGAGGACTGGGAATTATGCCTACTAATGGTACTCTTAAGGTAAGAGTTGGTGATGAACAGAAACCTGATGATGGATATCGTTCTAGAATTGATAAGCGTTCGGAAAAAGCTGGTATTGGTTTATATAGCGTAGATTTGTTGGATTATAAAATCAAAGCTGAAATAACGGCAACAACAAGATGTGGTTTTGAAAGATTCACGTTTCCTGTGGATAGAAAAGATAATCGTATACTTGTAGAGTTACATCCACAAACGGAATATGACTTCTCTTTGCATAATATTAGTGTGAAGAAAGTTAATAATTATCGAATTGAAGGTATGTGCAGACAATATTCTCCTAAAGTATGGAGTGATGATGCAGAACAAGATTACACTTTGAATTTTGTCTTAGAGTTTGATCAGCCTATTTTAGGTATGGGAATATGGAAAAATGATGAAATAATGTATTCATCAGATGAATTAGTTGCAGATTCATGTAAGGAAGCTGGTTTGTTCCTTTCTTTTGATACTAAAAAGAATCCTGTAGTTCAAGTTCGCTCTGGTATTTCGTTGGTTAGTGTAAAAAATGCATCTGAAAATTTGCAGAAAGAGATTATAGAACCATTTGGATGGGATTTTGATGCTGTTGTTCAATATCAAAAAGATACATGGAATGAACTATTTGGACGCGTTATTATAAAAACAAATGATAGGCTGGAAAAGGCTCGTTTTTATAATAATATGTATCGTTCTATATGTAGTAGAAATATATGGAGTGATGTTAATGGAGAATGGATGTCTACTGATGGTAAAGTGAGAAAGGTCTCTGATCCTGAAGCGGATGTTATGTTAGGCTGTGATGCTTTCTGGAATTCTTTTTGGAATCTTAATCAGTTTTGGAATTTAGTTCTTCCAGAATGGTCAGGAAAGTGGGTTAGATCACAACTTGCTATGTATGATGCTAATGGTTGGTTAGCTAAGGGACCTGCTGGTTTAAATTATATTCCAGTAATGGTTGGTGAGCATGAAATACCATTAATTGTAGGAGCATATCAGATGGGGGTTAGAGATTTTGATGCTAAAAAGGCTTTAGAAGCATCAATAAAAATGCAAACAACGCCTGCACAAAAAGTATTTAAAGGTTTTGCTGGTAATAGAGATTTAGTTGCCTATATGGAACATGGGTATGTTCCTTTTGACAAGGGGCGTTTCTCAAATACAATGGAATATTCGTATGATGATTGGTGCGTTGGACAATTGGCAAAATCTTTAGGTAAAACAGATTTTTATAAAACATTTAATGAAAGAGGGTATTGGTGGAAAAATGTAATAAGTAGTGAAGGATATTGTCATATGAAAGATAGCCAAGGAAAATGGCTGCCTAATTTTGACCCATTTAGAAGTGGAGCTAATCAGCATTATGTGGAAGGTAATGCATGGCAACTTACTTTTTTTGTTCCTCAAGATGTCCCTGAATTAATAAATTTGATAGGAAAAGAGCGTTTTATGAAAAGGCTTACTTGGGGATTTAATCAGGATGAAGCGTGGAGGTATAATGCTCCTAATGATCAATATTGGGACCATCCGGTAGTTCAAGGTAATCAGCAATCTATGCATTTTGCTTATTTGTTTAATTATGCAGGTTATCCTTGGCTCACTCAAAAATGGAGTCGTTCAATTTTAGATAGATATTATGGATATGGTGTTGCTAATGCATATCTAGGAGATGAGGATCAGGGACAGATGAGTGCATGGGCTGTTATGACATCTATTGGATTATTTCAAATGGATGGTGGATGTAAAGTGAATCCTGAATATGAAATAGCGAGTCCTGCATTTGAAAAAATAATTATAAATCTAGGAGAAAAGTATGGAAGAGGTGAAAAATTTGTCATAAAAGCGAAGAATGCTTCTAAAAATAATATTTATGTACAAAGTGCTGTCCTAAATGGTAAGAAGTTAGATTCATTTAAATTCCCTGCATCTGAACTATTAAAAGGAGGAGAATTAATTCTGGAAATGGGAGATACTCCTAATATGAAATGGGGAGTATCTAATTGATGGAGGTATAATTTTATGATAATAGTTTAAAATAAACAAATTGGCTATGGGAGAAATTAACCATAGCCAATTAAATCAGATAATATGAAGACATTTGTATTGAGAATAGTATTGTTTC
>ULPZ01049073.1_pt1 | contig 20397 bp, 18 predicted proteins | sample 1953991 | NCBI WGS metagenome assembly ULPZ01 (sample SAMEA4835642, study PRJEB28245) | human gut metagenome | biome: gut microbiome; material: fecal sample | place: Denmark | collected 2008
GAAGAACGTATCAGCAAGGCGTGGATAAACTTTGCCCGTACCGGCAATCCCAATCACGACGGACTTCCGCTGTGGCCCGCGTTCACCCGTGAGAATGGCTACACGATGATATTCGGCAATGAATGCGAAGTCAGGGAGAATTTCGATTACAAGTTGTTGTCGTTGTTACGACCCGGCTATAAATTCTAAGAGATATGATGCACAAGATTACCTCATTGCATTTCATGCGACCTTTCTCACGCTCGGCAAAGCGAACAAGTTCTCTTTGCTCTCGCTTAATCGAAACGTTCATCTATATCCTGCTGCTTTCCCTGCCGCTCGTGTCTTGCAGTGCGGATGAACCGGAGAGTGAAACGCCGGTTGTTCCGGACAATGGAGAAGAAGGCATTCCTTCATCCGACAACGTGGAGATGATAACCTACACGCACGCCGTCCCTGACGGTTATGACCAAGAAGCCGAAGAACGGGGAAGCGTTGTCCGCATCGACTACGACACGCGGGACTATGCGGAAGGCAGCGGCGCGGCGCGGACGAACACGGCATACGTCTATCTGCCATACGGCTATGACGGAAGCCGACGGTATAACATCCTCTATTTCGTGCACGGGCATTACAGCACGGCGGCATCGACCTTCGAGGACGGGAACGGCGTGGTACGCAAGCTGCTCGACCAGATGATAGCCCACGGCGACATCGACCCGATGATTGTAGTCACACCGAGTTACAACTACGGACAGCCGACTGCGAGCTATGCGGATGCCGACCCCTATTGCCGTGCCTTGCCACAGGAATTGGTGAACGACCTTATACCCGTGGTGGAGGGCCGTTACCGCACATACGCGGAGACAACGGATGCGGAAGGTATCGAGGCATCCCGTGACCACCGTGCCATCGGCGGCTTCTCAATGGGAGCGGTTACAACGTGGTATGCCTTCGATGAGACATTGGATGCTTTCCGTTGGTTTATGCCCGTCAGCGGCGATTGTTGGTCATTGGGCAGGTTTGCCGGGATGAACCGTCCCGATGACACGGCGGCTTATTTGGCGGAGAAAGTACAGCAATCGCCCTACACAGGAACAGGTTTCTACATTTGGGCGGCAAGCGGAACCAATGATTCGGCATACAGCGAGATACTGCTTCAAATTGAGGGTATGGCACGGTTGGGCGATGTATTCAACACGACTAATATGACTTTCCATCAGAAAGAAGGAGCAAGGCACGAGTTCCGTCCTATCCCGGAATACCTGTACAATGCCCTGCCGTTCTTCTTTCCCAAGAATAACGAGTAAATAACATTATAAGAAGATAACAGATATGAATAACTTCACTTATCAATACCCCGTCCGCCAACATTTCGGCAAGGGGTGCGCCGAGAGCGCAATCAAGGAAGAACTGAACCGTGTGGGAAAGAACGTGCTGCTGGCCTATGGCGGCAGTTCGCTGAAACGCACGGGACTGTATGACAAGGTTATGGACTGGCTGCACGAATGCGGCAAGAATGTGGTGGACTTTGGTGGCATTATGCCAAACCCTACTTACAACAAGGTGCAGGAAGGCGCACGGCTGGTGCGTGAGCACGGCATCGACTTTATCCTTGCCGTGGGCGGCGGGTCGGTCATCGACTGCTGCAAGATAGTTTCGGCACAAGCCAAGCTGGACGAGGACATCTGGGAGATGCAGTACGCCAAGCATCAGTTCCCCACGGAGTTCGTGCCGATGGGAGCCGTGGTCACTGCGTCGGGTACGGGTGCGGAGCAGAACAACGGGGCGGTCATCACCCATACTGAAAAGAAACTGAAACAGCCGTTGATTGGTGCATTCCACAGCTTCGCCATCTTGGACAGTGACCTGACGAAAACCCTCCCGATGGGACAAGTCATCAGCGGCGCATTCGACACGTTGAGTCACTGTATGGAAACCTATATGGGCAAGCCTCTGACAGACAATGTGTCCGATGAAATCAACGAGGCGATAATGCGCAATGTCATCAAGAACCTGCGTGCCCTGATTGCCGACCCGGACAATGATTTTGCCCGTGGCGAACTGATGTGGAATTCCGCCATTGCCGAAAACGGCCTGTTGAAACTCGGCAAGCAGACCGATTTCCAATGCCACATGCTGGAACACGCTGTCGGAGCTTATACCGACTGCAACCACGGTCGGGCGTTGGCGGTCATTCATCCCACGCTCTACCGCCATTTGCTGAATGAAGGCAAGGAGAAGCTGGCGCGTATGGCGGAACGGGTGTGGAATGTGAAGGGCAACACGGTGGAACATACTGCCGCGCTCGGCATTGCCGCGCTCGAATCCTTCATCAAGGAAGTCGGCCTTCCGACCCGTTGGAGCGAATTGGGCATCACGGACGAAAACATCCTCCGTGCCGCTGCAGACACCTGCCTGCTGATGCCGGGCTGTTGCAGGCAGTTCACACGGGATGAGTTGTTTGAGATATTGAAAGAATGTATGTAATCAATCGACAAAAAGAAAATAACAATGAACACTTTATTTAAGACAATGCTGTGCGGTGCTGCCGCTTTGATGCTGGCAGGCACATCGGTCGCACAGACCAAGCAAGCGTTTGCATCGGTGGACTTCTCTACCATCCAAAGCCCTAACGACAATCCTTTCGGACTGGTCTATCGGGGAGCCATTACCAAGAATGAACCGGGCAAGGTGAACATTCACCGCATCACCTACGACCTGAACGGATTGAAGATAGTAGCCAATGTCTATACCCCTGCCGGATATGACGAGACAAAGACTTATCCCGCCCTTGTCGTGGCGCATCCAAACGGAGGCTGCAAGGAGCAGGTAGCGGGTCTGTACAGCCAGCGGATGGCGGAACAGGGTTACATCTGCCTTGCCTTTGATGCCGCCTATCAGGGAGGAAGCGAGGGAGAGCCGCGCAACGTGGACAAGCCCGCCAACCGCATAGAGGACATCCACCGTGCCGCCGACATCCTTGCGCAATATCCCGGTGTGGATGCAGCCCGCATCGGCATCCTTGGCATTTGCGGCGGTGGCGGCTATACTCTGAAAGCCGCGCAGACCGACAAACGTTTCAAGGCAGTCGCCACGCTCAGTATGTTCAATTCCGGACTGGTACGGCGCAACGGTTTTCTTGACTCGCAAATGGGCGACGTGCAGCAACGCCTTGCCGATGCTTGTGCCGCCCGCCAGAAGGAAGCAAACGGCGAAGCTCCCGAATATGTGGGCGACATGAGCGGTATGACACCGGAACAGGCCAAGCAGCTTCCGTTCGACCTCTACCGCGACGGTTATGAGTATTATCTTCAGACACACGCCCATCCAGGTTCCACCTTTCGCTACACCAAGAGCAGTCTGGTGGACTTGATGGCGTTCGATGCCAGCGAAGGGATGTACCTCATCAACCAGCCTCTGCTGATGATGGCGGGCAGCCTTGCCGATACGTTTTACATGACAGAACAATGCTTCAGCAAAGCCACAGGCACGAATGATAAGGAACTGTACCTCATCCCCGGTGCAAGGCATATTCAGACGTATTGGGTGCCGGAGTATGTGGACCAGGCCGTGAAGAAGCTGACAGAATTCTTTGGAAAGCGGCTGTAAAAATAATGTGATGAAATGAACAGACAGGATATACATACGATTAACGACTTCAACAAACGGATGTGCCAGCCGACGCTTCATCCGCTGATTGCCGTCATTGACCCTGTCCGTCTGAGGGAAGGCGATAGGCTTCGATTCTCCGGAAACTTCTATGCCGTCTATTTCAAGCATACACAATGCGGTGACAGATGTTATGGTCGCCGCCCGCAGGACTTCCAATATGGCACATTGGTCTTTGCCGCACCGGGTGAAACGATTCGCATTGACCGGGAGGATGCCATTCAGGAAGGCCTGACGGGACTATTGTTCAGTCCGGAACTGTTCAGCCAGAAAAGCCTTGTATTCAAGAAGACGGACTATACCTTTTTTGCCTATAAGGACAATGAGTCCCTGCATCTGTCTCTACAGGAAAGGCATCTCGTACAGGACTGCATGGAACACATATACACGGAACTCCAGCACGACGTAGACCGGTTTTCCCTGCGGCTTATTGCCGTCGGGCTGGAAATGCTGCTCGACAACTGCCTGCGGTTCTACGAGCGCCAGTTCATTGTCCGTACCGACATCAACCGGCAGAACCTTTCGACTTTGGACAATGCATTGGAAAGTTATTTGTCCCAAACCGGGAAGAAGTCCGTGGAACAAGGCGTCGCCTGCATCCGGCACTCCCTGCCTTCGCTCTCATCGGCTTATCTGAGTGACCTGATAAGGGTGGAAACAGGAAAAGCACTTACGGAATATATCCGTATAAAAATGCTTGAATGCATACGGATACGCATCCAAAGCAGGAACCAACCCATAGAAGAACTCGCCGAAGAGTTCGGATTCTATGAACCCCGCACACTGCTTGTCCTTTACCACAAGCTATTCGGTCAGAGGTTGGAAGAACACACTCAAATCGCAAATTATAACTTAAATTGAAACATTATGAATCCGAAAATCATTTGCCATATCATGAGTTCCGTGGATGGACGTTTGTTGACGGAACGTTGGACGGAACCGTTCAATGGAAAGAGCAAAGGAGAACTGATGGGCGTTTACGCGGCTATCGGTCGTAAATTGAATGCCGATGCCTGGATGTTCGGCAAAAACACATTGCAGGAAGGATATTTCCCGAAGAAATTCCATACATCGGACAAGACGTCGCTTGCCCATCCCATCCCGTATCTTGCCCATAAGACATCCAGCCGCCTTTTCGTGATCATTGACCCTGATGCGGATATCCTTTATGAATCATCGGCCGTAAGAGGTGACCGGATTGTTACGGTCTTGCCTGAAACTGCCCCTGCCGCTTATCTGGAATACCTCCAGCAAAGGGACATCTCTTATCTGTTTGCAGGAGTAAAAGGCGATGAGCTGAATGCGGCGATGAAGGCATTGGCAGAAACATTTGGTGTGGAGACGCTTTCGCTACAAGGCGGGGGCATCATTGACGGCGCTTTCCTCCAAGCCGGGCTGATTGACGAATTGAGCCTTGTCGTCTATCCGGGCATTGACGGCTCAGCAAGTTCCCCATCTATTTTTGAATATATTGGTAGAGAACAAGCTCCGGCACGCGGGCTAAGCCTCGAACTGCTGTCGGCAGAAACGGTGCAGGACGGGGTGGTATGGTTAAGGTATAAATTTCATAAGTAAGCAGGCTGATAGGATGAGGTCGGACTTGATGTACCATCAGTCCGGACTTCATCCTACATCACATCCGAACTGATGTAGGATGAGTACCGGACTCATCATCAGACAGTCGCCGGGGCTAAAAATCTTCCGCAAGCACTGTCCGCGCTCGACGACGGCTCTTATATCTTTCCGCAAGCACCGTCATCACTGACGACAACGCTTGAAAATTTCCGCAAGTACTTTCGTCACCCGACAACGGTACTTATATTTTTCCGCGAGGGCTGCCGTCACTGGCGACAAGGTGAAAAATAAAATATAACTACAAAAAGCAGATATATGGAGAACGAGAACAAAAGAAATATCTCCCGCCGCGACTTCTTCAAGATAGCGGGATCGGCTGGAATGGCAACCGCAGGGCTGACGGCCTGTAGCGGAGGGCAAGGCTCATCATCAGCCGATGCAGGAGAACCAAATGGAAAAATGACCTGCCGGACACTGACGGGCGACCGTGTGTCGCTGCTCGGCTACGGTTGTATGCGCTGGCCGATGATGCCAAATCCAAAAGGCGAAGGAGAAATAGTGAACCAAGAGGAAGTGAACCGACTGGTGGATTATGCTTTGGCGCACGGCGTAAACTATTTCGACACGGCGCCGCCTTATTGTCAAGGCTTGTCGGAGGAAGCGACAGGCATCGCCCTCAGCCGACATCCACGCGACTCCTATTACATTGCCACCAAGATGTCCAACCATCGCCTCTACGGGGCAGGCTTGCGTGGCAAGGAACTGCACGATGCCAGTGTGAAGATGTATCAAGACTCATTCAAACATCTGCGGACGGATTATTTTGACTATTACTTGTTCCACATCCTCGGCACGGGCGCAGGAATGGAGGAAATGCGCGGGCGACTGTACGACTGTGGCATTGCCGACTTTATCCTTAAAGAAAAAGAAGCCGGACATATCCGCAAACTGGGTTTCTCGTTCCACGGTGATGTGCGGGTGTTCGACTATATGTTGCAGGAATCCGGCATTCCGTGGGACTTCGTGCAAATACAGCTCAACTACCTCGACTGGCGACACGCGACGGGACGAAACGTCAATGCCGAATACCTCTACGGTGAATTAGTGAAACGGGGCATCCCGGCTGTCATTATGGAACCTCTGTTGGGTGGTCGCCTCTCGAAAGTACACGACCATATCGTCACTAAGCTGAAGCAGCGCGAGCCGGAGCAAAGCGTGGCATCATGGGCATTCCGTTTCGCAGGGAGTTTTCCCGGTGTGCTGACCGTACTGAGCGGCATGACTTATATGGAACATTTGCAGGACAACCTGCGTACGTATTCTCCCCTGCATCCCTTGTCGGACGAGGAATTTGCGTTTCTCCAAGAAACGGCAGATCTGATGATGGAGTATCAGACCATCCCTTGTAACGACTGTAAATATTGTATGCCTTGTCCTTACGGCATAGACATACCTGCGATACTTCTGCATTACAACAAATGTATCAATGAAGGGAATATGCCTCGCAACGCACAAGATGAAAATTACCGTGAAGCCCGCCGTGCTTTTCTTGTAGGATATGACCGTAGCGTACCCAGGTTACGCCAAGCCAGCCACTGCATCGGATGCAATCAATGTACTCCCGATTGCCCGCAAGGTATCGACATTCCGAAGGAAATGCAGCGCATCGACCACTTTGTGGAACGGTTGAAGCAAAATAATTTATAACATCTAAAATGATTAAGAGATATGAAAACTAACAAGTACATTCTGTTCTGTCTTTTCCTTCTGTATCTGCTTCCTGTCAAAGCAACGGACATTACAAAGGATGAAAGCAAGTATGTCACCATCAGCGGCATTGTGAAAGACAAGTCGGACAAACGAACCTTGTCTTATGCCAACGTATCCATCGCCGGAAGTACGGAATCCACCGTGACCAATGCCGACGGAGAATTTACGTTCAAAGTGAAAGAACCGATTGGCTACACCACGCTTGAAGTGCCCCACTTAGGTTATGCCAATGCCCATATCCGTCTGAAAGAGGGAGATTCGGATTTATCTACCGTTTGGCTGACACCCTCCACGCTGATGCTAAACGAAGTGGTCGTCAGCGGACACAATCCGCGTGAATTGGTAGAGGAAGCCATTCGGAAGATTCCTGCCAATTACAGTACCGTAGCCGACCGACTGACCGGCTTCTATCGGGAAACCTCCCGCAAACGCAGACGCTACATCAATATCGCCGAGGCTGTCATTGACCTGCACAAGACACCCTACATACAGGATGCCGACCATGACCGTGTGCGTATTCTCAAAGGACGCCGCCTGCTCAGTCCGAAGGCAAGTGACACGTTGGCGGTAAAACTGTTGGGAGGCCCCAATGCATCCATTTATCTGGATGTGGTGAAGAATCCCGACCTGCTGCTTAGTCCCGAAGTTCTTCCGTACTACGACTTCCATTTTGAAGAACCGACTGCCATTGACCAGCGTCCGCAATATGTGGTAAGCTTCACACCCAACCGTAAGTTGCCTTACGCCCTATACTACGGCAAGTTCTACTTAGACAAGGAACGCCTGTCTTTCACCCGCGCCGAGTTTTTCCTTGACACAAGCGACCGCTACAAGGGCACACAAGCCATCCTGCACAGCAAGCCTCTCGGCTTACGCTTCAAACCGGTAGAAGTAGCTTATGAGGTCAATTATACCGACCACAATGGCAAGACTTACCTGAATTATGTCCGCAACGAAATCCGTTTCAAGTGCGATTGGCGGCGCAAGCTGTTTTCTACCAGCTATGCCGTTGTGTCGGAAATGGTGGTAACGAATATCGAACCTTCTGCAACAGACATTCCCATCCGTGAAGCCTTTGGGAAAGACCAAATCCTTTCCGATGATGCTTCACAATTCTTTGATAAGGACTTTTGGGGGAATTATAACATCATCAAACCGGATGAGTCGCTTGAAAAGGCGGTTGGAAAGTTGCGGAAAATGCAAGAGAAATAAAGTTGCAATAAATGAAATTAAGTCTAAAGATATTAGTAGGATACACGTTACTGCTACTTATTATTGGTAGCATGATAGGTATTATTGTCTATGAACGTAAGCGTATGAGTCACATTGAAATGGATGTAACCGAAATACGGCAAGTGCGCAGCGACATCAATACCGTTCACCGCTACATCACCCAGCTTGCTCTGTTGGGCGAGGGTGTCATTGGGTGGAATGAAACGGACCGCCGCCACTACCATGCCCAACGCTTGCGCGCCGACAGCCTACTGCAAGCCTTGAAGCCCCATTGCCGGAATTATGTACGCCCGGTACAAATAGACACCCTGCGCACCCTCTTGGCGGAAAAGGAAACCCATCTGCTGCACCTGACTGAAATCCTTGCCCGTCAGGACGAAGCAGACAGTCTCTTGGTGAACCACCTACCCGAAGTGGCCCGGCGAGCGACACGTGTCCGCACTATAAAGCAGAAGAAAAGTGGGCTGGCAGGCTTCTTCGGCGGCAAGAAGACCATACAAATAATTCCTTCCGCCAAGGAATTGTACCAGTTCAGCGATAGCTTGATAGCCTTACAACGGCGACAGGCGGAGGAAATGGATGCCTACGCTGACAGCCTGCACACCCGTAACCGGGCATTAAATCAGGAACTGAACAGGTTGATTGACGACCTCGATGGACAGGCACAAAAAGCTTTCACACAAAGGGAACAAAACATCTCAGAAGCGCAAGCACTGTCCGTCAGGCTATTTACCATCACCATATCGGCAGCAGTCGTCCTGCTATTCCTGTCTTATCTCGCCATCCACCTGGAAATCAGACGCAACGACCACGAACGGAAACAGCGTGAGCAACTCATTGGAAAGTTGCAGGAGAGCAATAACGCAAATGAAAAGCTGATCAAACTGCGGCGCAACCTCATCCAGAACGTCACCCACGAACTGCGCACCCCGCTGACCGCCATCGGCGGCAACGCCGAACTGCTGCTGAACGACACGGAAGCGGACAACCGCATCCGTCACGCACAGGCTATCAATGATGCCGCCGGGCGCATGGCAGGGATGATAAACAACCTGCTGGTGTATTTCCGTCTGGACAGCGGCAAGGAAACACCCGTCATAAAGCCGTTCAAATTGCGCTCCATAGCCGAGATATTGGAAACGGAATTTGCACCATTGGCGAAGAACAAAGGACTCGGTTTCAATATAGACGGTGAAACGGACGATATAGTGGGTGGTGACAAAAACCGCATCCTGAGTATCGGGAGCAACCTGCTCTCCAACGCCATCAAATTTACCAAAAACGGAAGTGTCACATTGACAACCGAATATACCAGCGGCATATTTACCTTGTCAGTGTCAGACACAGGCACGGGCATGACAAAGGAACAGCAACTGCGGATATTCGTCCCGTTCGAGCGGCTGGGCAACTCCGTGACGGAGGACGGCTTCGGATTAGGGCTTGCCATCGTCAGCGACACGGTGAAACTGTTGAATGGAAGCATCACAGTGAAAAGCAAACCGGGCAAAGGAAGCCGCTTCACCGTAAGCCTGCCACTGCCCAAAGCGGAGGAAACAATGGCTGCCGAAAAGACAACTGTTAAGCATTCCACGCTTTCCGGCTGCTCCGTGCTGGCGATAGACAACAACGGGATGCTGCTGGACATGATGAAGGAAATGTACAGGCAAAGCGGCGTGAAGTGCGACACCTGCCAAAGCGTGGACGAACTGACGGACCGTATGCGCACAAAGGACTACGACCTGCTGGTAACCGACCTGAAGATGCCGGAGGTGAACGGCTACGGGGTGCTGGAACTGCTGCGCACGTCGGAGATCGGCAACTCGCAGACCATCCCCGTAGTGGCAGCCACCGCCGCAGGCTATGTGGAAGAAAAGGAACTGACGGAAAAAGGATTTGCCGCCGTGCTGTACAAGCCTTATTCCATAGACGAACTGCTTGCAGTCACGGAACGCTGCATCAAGCCAAAGGGCACAAGCAATATAGATCTGTCGCCCCTGCTCGCTTTCGGCGATAAGCGGCGCACGTTGGAAAAGCTGGCGGCCACGACACAATCCGACATGGATGAAGTGCGCAAGGCTGCGGAAGCCGGGGACATGGAGGTGTTGGACAGCTGGATACACCACCTCAGAAGCTCGTGGATGCTGATAAAGGCGGAACAGCCGTTGGCGGTATTGTATGACACAATCCACAAGGGAAAAATATCAGATAACGAAGTGAAGGCAGCCATTGACGCCGTACTGGCACAAGGCAAACTGATTGTAGATTTGGCGAGGAAGGAGGCGGAACGATGGGACGGATAATCGTGATAGAGGACAATCCCGTATTCGCCGGTTATGTGTGCGGACTGCTGGAGAGCAAGGGATTCCAAAGCGTCAGCTCCTCCACCTGCAACGGGGCAAGGAAACTGTTTTCCAAGATGCGGGAGGACGACATCGTGCTTGCCGACCTGCGCCTGCCCGACGGAGACGGCATCGCCCTGCTGGAAGAACTGCGGAGACAGGGCATGAACAATCCCTACATCGTCATGACCGACTACGACGAAGTGCCCACGGCCGTCCGGTCGATGAAGTCAGGCGCGGAAGATTACATTCCGAGGCAGCTGATTGAAGCCAACCTTTTCCCGCTCCTGAAAACCTTGCAGAAAAGGACGGAGCGGCACGACACACCGATTTACGAGCGGCAGAGCGCGGCTTTCCGTGAGATAGACCGCAGGATAAGGCTGGTCGCCCCGACCAACATGAACGTATTGATATTAGGCGAAAGCGGAACAGGAAAGGAACACATTGCCGGGAAGATACACGCGAGGAGCAAACGGGCAGGCAAGCCATTCGTGGCGGTGGACTGCGGCCTGCTTTCAAAGGAGCTTGCCGCCTCCGCCCTGTTCGGACATGAGAAAGGGGCGTTCACAGGAGCCGAAAGCAAGAAACAAGGTTTCTGGGAGGAAGCCGCCGGAGGCACGTTGTTCCTTGACGAGATAGGCAACCTGCCCATAGAAGTGCAGCAGATGCTGCTCCGTGCGTTGGAATCCAAAATGTACAGACCCACGGGCGGCAGCAAGGACAAGCGGGCTGATGTGCGCATCATCGCCGCCACCAACGAAAATTTGCAGGTTGCCATAACTGAAAAGCGTTTCCGGGCTGACCTCTACCAACGGCTGAAAGAATACACCCTGCACATACCGCCGCTGCGCGAGTGCAAGGAGGACATCATACCGCTTGCGGAGTTCTTCCTACAACTTGCCAACGAGGAATTTGAAAAGCAAGTAAAAGGCTTTGACGCGGAGGCAAGAAAACGACTGCTTGCCTATACGTGGGGCGGCAACGTGAGAGAGCTGAAACGGGTCGTGCATTTGGCGGTGCTGCATACCGAGGGCGATACGGTCACGGCGGACACGTTGGAATTCGATGAAATGCCGCTGACGTCTGACGCTTCACTGGAAATGGACGATATGGAAAAGAAACAGATTATCCGTGCGCTGGAACAGGCGAAAGGCAACCGCAAATTGGCTGCGGCATTGCTCGGCATCGGACGTACCACGCTGTACAACAAGATGAAAGCATACGGAATAAAATAGAAATTGTTGAAATTATGAAAGGAATTACAGGAAAAAGGCTACCTTTGTAGCAACATTTGAGAAAAGTCGTGTGCGGAAAATTAAAATTCCGCCCGATAAAGATATAGTATAGAATAAGACCGCAAGACGCATCTGGTGAGAATCTGGACAATTTGAACTACGGAAGGCGATTGCGTGATGCTTATGCTATGCCTCGGCATAGCGTGCAGTCACGTACATTCCGTAGAGGCAGTCCAGAGCCGTCATCAGAAAGTAGTGTGAATTGCACGCTATTTTCATTTGTCGGCTTCGGTCATAACCATTAAAAAACAGACCGAATGGGAAAAGTCGTATTATTCGCCGTCCTCACGATGGACGGATGCCTTGCGGACAGCTCACGGGAAGCGCAGGAATGGCTTTCCAAAACAGACGTGCCCGACAGGTTCGGGATGGCCGGAATGAAGGAAACCGCCCGTCCGCTCTCCGAATACACCTCCCTCACCATGCTGTCGCTTGACAAGTCCGACAGCACCTGCCTGATAGAAGCCAACACCGCTACCACCGGTATCATCAACGGCATGATACGCATGTACCTGCCGGATGAAATCATCCTCTGCACGATACCCGTCATTGCAGGGAACGGCTGCCGTCTGTTCCAAGGCCATCTGCCCGGAAGCGAATGGACACGGGATGAAATGAAGGCGTACAAGGACGGCTCGCTGAAAGCCGTGTACCGCAGGAGGGACGGCGCAAGTGTTCAGAAAATGAACACTTCCCTGCTCAAAAAAGTGTTCAGATTCTGAACACGTGTTCACTTTCTGAACACTTTTGGAAATCCGTTTTTAGGCTTTCCAATTTATTTTCAACAAAAATATCGCTGGCTGTCAATAATTTACAAATCTGGCGGCAAAAAATTCTTCCCGCTGGACTGCCATTTGCCGCATAGTTTTATGTGTGCACATATTCAACCCATGTGTAACAACATAAAACTGATAAGCAAATGGAACATCTCATACTGACCGAGACGGAATTCTTCCGTCTGATAGACAACCCCGACAGCCGCACAGAACTGGGTGCGGCATACAACGAGTTCACCACGGCGGTCGTGTCGCTCTGTACGGGAGCGGCAAGCCCCTGCCACCCATTGCCTGCCCTGAGCTATGTGGAAACGGAACTGCAATACCACAAAGCCATACGGGACCCAAACACTGAACACAGCATATATGTGCGAAAAGCACTCGCTTTCGTGCGCAGGATGCTTAAAAATCATTACCATCCCACACAGCCAAGTGCCGCCACTATCCTCCATCCCCTACAAAGACGAAAAGAAAGACGACACGCCTGCCGATGCCCCGCCGATGCGGTGGACGGGCAAGGCGTCCGACCTCGTGGAGCTTATCTACGGCGTCAGCGAGATGGGCTGCATCAACGGCGGCGAAGCCTCGCTGAAGGAGATAGCCGCCTACTTCTACAAGGTTTTCGGCGTACAGGCGAAAGGCTGCTACAATATCTACAATGACATCAAGATGCGCAAAAACGAGAGCCGCACCTACTTCCTCGACCGTGCGGCGGAAAAGGTGAACAGACGGATGCTGCTGGACGAGGAACGGGAGCGGATGAGAAGATAAAACATTTTTGTTAATCATACAAAACAAAGAGGGCAAGGGGGCGTGTGAGTGTCTCCTTGCCTGTTTTTTTAAGTCATAACATATAGAAATAGCGTAAAACTTTCTTTTTCGGCAGGGCAATTTATTATTTTTGTAAACCAAAGAGCAAGACGATGGAAACAGACAATCTCAATAGCATACAAGACCTGATAGCAGAAAAGGAAGGCGGCAAGGTTGAGTTCAAGCAGACCACCGGGCAGTTGGAGCGCGGCATGGAAACGCTGTGCGCCTTCCTCAACGGTGAAGGCGGCACGGTACTGTTCGGCGTGTCAGACAACGGGAAAATCATCGGGCAGGAAGTGAGCGACAAGACGAAGCGGGAGATTGCGGAAGCCATCGGCAGATTGGAGCCGACTGCCACGGTACAGGTTTCATACGTGCCCTTGCCAGACGGTGAAAAGAGAATCATCACCCTCCATGTTGAAGACGCAAGGATGGAACGCCCGTTCACTTATAAGAGTCGCCCTTATATGCGTGTGGAAAGCACCACTGTCGCCATGCCACAACAAAAATACAATGAGTTGTTGCTCGACCGCGACGGTGTGCGTCACCGCTGGGAACTGTTTGACGACCCTGATTTAACATTAAATGACATTGATGAGAACGAGGTGCTTAAAACTGTCCGTCTGGGAATAGACTGCGGACGCCTGCCGGAAAATACGGGAAACGACATTCCTGTCATTCTTGAAAAATTCAGCCTGATGAGGAACGGCGTATTGAACCATGCAGCCGCCATCCTGTTTGCCAACCGGGAAATGCCGGCAAACTATCCCCAATGCCTGCTGCGCCTGGCGCGTTTCAGAGGAACTGACAAGATGGAATTCATAGACAGCCAACGCATTTACGGCAATATATTCCAACTGCTTGACGCTGCAATGGCTTTCCTGTTCAAACACCTTTCATTGTCGGGCAGGATTGAGGGGCTGGAACGTGAAGAACATTTGTCTGTGCCTTATAAGGCCGTAAGGGAAGGTGTGCTAAACTCGTTGGCTCACCGCAGTTACAGGGAAGCCGGAGGCTCTGTCGGCATCGCCATATACGATGACCGTGTGGAAATAGAAAATCCCGGTTCTTTCCCGCATGGCTGGGATGTGGAGAGGATGGCGTCCGAGCATTGTTCGGAACCTCAAAATCCAATAATCGCCAATGTCCTTTATAAAAGGAAACTGTTGGAGAATTGGGGGCGCGGCATCAGCTTGATGGAGGAGGAGTGTCGCAAAGCCGGATTGCCCTCTCCAGAATACAGGCTTGGAGGCGGTTTTGTCGTGCTTGTATTCCGCTACATGCCAAAAGCCATGGGGGAAAATCCCATAGTTACCCCACAGTTACCCCATAGTAATCCCACAGTCACCCCACAGGTCGGCAAACTAATCGCAGCCCTGTCGGATGGCATCTATTCACCCAAGGAGATGATGGAAGCAATCGGTTTGAAGGACAGAAGCAATTTCTTGGAAAATTATTTGAACGCCGCCATCGGGCTTGAACTGGTGGAAGCTGTATATCCTGATTTGACCAAGCATAGTCCCAAGCAGAAATACCGGCTTACCGAACAGGGAAAGGCAGTGTTGAAAGGGAACAAGTAATATGGCGAAAAAGAAAAAGCGGAAACATGGTATAACGCCAGACTTGCCGATAATCATTGATTACGGCGGCGACTTGGTGTCCGTCTATGACCCGGTGTCCGTCATGCCATACAACGAACCACCCATTACGGAAAGGACACGTTACAAGAAACTGAACGCGGAACAAAAGGCGGCTTTCAAGTCAATGATTGTGTCTGCTGTTACCGCCTATTGGAAAGAGAACCGACTGATACCTTTCGGGGAGGATATGGCAGACATCCGGAAATGGACGTTGGAAGCCTTTGCCGAAGAATACGGCATCTTGATGAAGGAAGACAGCGAATTGAAGAGTTACCTGATGACCCTTGTCATTTCCATCCTTAACAAATTGCTCAAAGCGGAAAAGACAGCACAAGAAAAGGGAAATCCGTAACCCGGTCTGAAAAGCAGCCGAGCTACGGATTTTCCTTTTTTCGCCTGTGGCGTATTACTTGTTCTGCAAAAGATGTTGCAGTTCGGGGTCGGACTGGATACGCTGCAACTCATCGGCGACAATCTGACGCACCTCAGCCTTGATGCGGTTGTAGTTCTCCTGTATCATCTCTTTCATGCGGTCGTTGCCGTCGGCATCGGTGAAGTCTGTAATGACGGGGATAGGCCTGTAAGCCTGTTCCTCGCGCTTTACTTTCTCCGCGTCCACGACTATCTCGCAATGGAAGATTTTCTGCTCGATGCGCTCACCATAGTTGTCGGCCACCGCGCCCACGAACATGCCCTGCGTGAGCGTGGAAATTTTGCTCGCCGGGATAAGGCTTTCCATCTGCGTGTTGATGGAGGTGGACTTGTCCTCGCGGTTGATGGTGATGCTCTGGCGCCTTTGCAGAATTTTGCCGAAACGCTCCGAAAGCGTCTTGGCGGTCTCGCCCACCACCTGACCGGAGAAGATGTTGCCCACCGTGTTCATCACTACGGCGGCTTCCTTGTCGCCGTAATCGCGCTTGAGTTGCGAGAAGTCCTGAAAGCCGAGGCAGACCGCCACCTTGTTGCTGCGGGCGGTGGCGATAAGATTGTCCAAACCCTTGAAGTAAATCGTAGGCAGCTCGTCGATAATCACCGCCGACTTCAGCTTGCCCTTCTTGTTGATGAGCTTGACTATTCGAGAATTGTACAGCCCCAACGCCGCGCCGTAGATGTTCTGTCGGTCGGGATTGTTGCCGACACAGAGTATTTTCGGCTCGTCGGGATTGTTGATGTCGAGGGTAAATTCGCTGTCAGACATTACCCAATAGAGCTGCGGGGAAATCATCCTTGACAATGGTATTTTCGCAGAAGCGATTTGCCCCATCAGCTGCTCAGCTGCGCCGCCCTGCCAAGCGTCCATAAAGGGTGAAAGATAGTTTTCCAGTTCGGGATAACTGGTGAGGATAGGGAAAATGTCCTCATACCGTCTGTTCAACAACTCAATGGCGTGTGGGAAGGTGCAATATTTTCCATCCTGATAAATCCGTAAAAACCAGATAATACTGGCAAACAGTATAATCGGACTCTCCACGAAGAAGTCGCCCTGCTTTTGCACCCAAGTCTTGTTCAAATTTAATAAAATGGTGTAGGCGCTCTCGTAGGCATCGGTAATGTCCTCCATGAAATTCGGGTGTATGGGGTTGCAGCGGTGGCTCCGGCGTGGATCATCGAAGTTGATTACGTAAAACTTCGGCTTGACTTTGTAGCCGTCGCCGTGGTTCATCAGATGGTTGTAGGCGATGGTCGATAAGTCAGGATATTTGAAATCGTAACAATAAAGACTAAAGCCCTTTTCAATCTGTTGTTTGATAAAATTATTTACCACGGCATACGACTTTCCACTGCCCGGCGTGCCTAATACGATGGACGCACGGAACGGGTTTACCACGTTGATATATCCGTCGTGCCACTTCTTCCTGTAATAGAAGCGTGTAGGCAGGTTCACCGAATACTCGTTCTCGATGAGCCGGGTCTCCTGCATAAAGCTCTCATTCTCCACGTTGAACACGTCATCCATGAGGTTGGTGCGCAGAAGACGGCTCATCCATGTGCCTGCCATGAGCAGGCAGACATAGCCCGCCGCCATCGAAGCCGCATAAAAAGCTGCGTTGGCTTCCACAGGTAAAGGCAAAGACAATATCCACCAGTTAAGAAAGAAAAGCACCAGCCCTGCGGCAAGCACCATCCAAATTCTTCCCCACGTGATTTTTTCTTCCTTGACGCCTTTCGTGCCCAGGCAGGAAAGCGCCAACAGCACCAACGCAAAGAGTTTCGTATAAAGAATGTGGTGGAACAGCCTGGCAGTGCGGTCGAAGTTTATCAGCACCCTGTCCACGACACCGATGTCGATGCCCCACAGCCTTACGGCTTCGTAACAATACCAATAAAGGTGGATGACCACCAGAATAATGCTTACGGCACGGAGAAAGTCCATGATTTTCGCCAATGCCCTCAAATCGTCTTCCTGTTGTGACATAAATCTGTTTCTGTTTTTAAGTTGAACAATATATCCGCAAGGCACGGTACGGAGGTGAGCATACATCTCCCCGGACTTCATGGTACATGAGGCCGGACCTGATGTAGGATGAAGTCCGACCTCATCCCCTATACCCTGCGAATGGATAATTTATAAGCCCAAACCCTTGCGGCGTTTCTTCCGCTTGCGTTTGAGTTCGCGCTCGAAGGCGGCTTCCTCCGCCTGTGCGCCCGATGCGTCGCCGGAGAGTAAGCCCAAGCCCGTGGAATACCCTTCATCGTGTTCCGACTGTACGAAGGTATCCGGCTGCGGTGCGTCCTCCGTGACAGTGAACGGCATCGGCGGCGTGCCGGCATACGACAGGGTAAAATGCTCCTGCAATGCGTTGGCGGAAAACTCTTTGCCCAAATGTGAGCCGTTCAACACACAGCCCGTTCGGTGGTCGATGAAGGTTGCCCCGTAGATGCGCCCCTCGTCTGTATGGCGGAACACCACGTCCACACCCTTTGTATGAAGCAGGGCGATGAACTCCTCCTTATGGTACGTCCGGGCAAGCGCGGCAGCGACGGTCTTGCGCGTCATGTCCGCCGGACGCTTGTCGCGGATGTGGGCCTTGGAGTATTCAAACCTGCGCCGCACGGCCTCGTAGCCGACGGACTTCCCGATACGGGACGCCTTGAAAGGATTGCTCACCTTGTTCCCGGCATTGTCGGTGGCGGAATAGACCAGCCCGTGATATTCCCGTCCGCCCGCCATGCCGCGGGCTTCCTCCACCGTGACATTGTAAAGGGAAAGCAGGGCGCGGTATTCGCCCATCGTCCGGAACTTGTAGGCCGCCATGACCGCCTTGACGGTGTTCGCCACCTGACGCTTCACGTCGCCTTGCGAAACATCCACCTTGCGCAAGGGATTGTCGTGACGGTGCTGCCTGCGGTCGGCAGGGTACAGGCCGTACTTCTTTTCCAACTCTGTTGTGATACGCTTGCTGCGGCGATGGATGAAGTCCTTGTTCAGCCGTCTGCCATGTTCATCCACATTGACGGATACGATGTGCAGGTGGTGGCGGTTGATGTCCTCATGTTTGAAGATTAGATAGGGCTGGTCGCCGTACCCCAGCTTCTCCAGATACTCCCGTGCAAGCTGTTCCATCTCCATGTCCGTCAGGCGGTCGTCAGGATGAGGATTGAGGGAGATATGGATGACCTTGTTCCGTGTGCGGACGTTCTCCGGCATGTAGCGTTTGAAATCCTGTTCGGCACGGGCGATGTCCACCCGCCCGCTGCCGTCGTCAAAGACCTTGTTCACGGCAAGCAGCTTCCCCTCACCCTCGTTCACCTTCATGCCGTTGTAGGCGAGCGCGCCGTACAGCGACGTTCCTACCGTGATTTTTGCGACCATCTTTCCTGAAACTCCCTTGACAGTTCAACGACCTGCCGCGTGATTGCGGCCAGTTCCTTCGTGCACTGCTCCAGCCTGTAGAGCAACGCCATCGCCTTCTTCTCGGAGAAATGGCAGCGCAGCTCCTTGACCACTTGGTTGTAATTGTTGCCCACCATGCGGTACTGCGCATGGAAAGCGGACAGCTTCGTGCAGTAGTCGAGCAGTGTCTTGTCCGTGACCAGCACCCGAAAGGGCTGCCCGAAGAAGTGCGCCTTCAGAAATACCGCCCTCGCCTCCACGCCGGACTTGCCGTGCATGGCGAGAAACCTGAGCCATTCCCCGTCATCGAAACGCACCATCACACAGTGCGACTTGCGGCTTTCACGTGGGTGCCGCCCCCACTTGGGCGTTTCCGCCCTGTCTTTCGTCTTGTTCTCGTTCATATTACAATGGATTTAGTGGTGTCACGGCATAAGCGCAGCTTCGGCATACGCACCGCAGGTGGAAACAGGCTTCCCGACTTCGGAGAGGAAGCCCCTTCCCGCATGGGGCAAGGCCGTTTCGGGAGTAACCCGAAACCCTTTGAGTAACTCAAAGGACACCTTGCTGTGTCTTTGAGGACACAAAAATCCGTAGCAGACGGATTGGGGATATACCTGTTATAACAATCCCATAAAGGTATCGGTCGCCCGATACCCTCCGGCTGCCCAAAAGAAGGACGGAGCCGGGGGCCGCGGTACGCGCTTTCGGCATTGCCCTGCCGCTTGGGTGCAAAGGTAGAGCGTTTAAGCCCTTGAAAACGTGATAAGAACGAAGCCACTCCCTACCACTTGCTGCCACAAGCTGCCACCAAACTCCAAAACGATACAAGTTTGAAGAAATACCTTTTCCTTTGCACACAGAAACGACGAACCAACGATTTGAAGAAATGGATATGAACGTAAACAGACATCTGGAAAAGCAAGTCTTCACGGACGCACGGACACACCGCTCCGCTGACGGATTGACGCACAGGTTTGCTGACGCAATGGCGTACTGTCGTGCGACAGCCTATCAATGGGGCATCAAATCAAGACCTCCGTAAAGAAACGGATATGCTGAGATGTGGACATATGATGCCATGAACCGATAACGCATCAATGACACGTTCCAGTGAGGAAGTGCGCTTGCGCATATATGCAAAAGCGGAGAAACAGGCAGGCGGAGAAATGCACTGCCATAACAATAAACCAACAACGATTAAAACATACAGAAAAATGAATAAAGAAATGAACAAGGAAACATTCGTTGCTTTTGCAACACAGAAAGGCGGAGTCGGCAAATCGACCGTCACCGCGCTCGTGGCCAACTATGTCCACAACGTCATGGGACGCAACGTCGCCGTGATAGACTGCGACGAGCCGCAACACAGTATTGCCGGGCTTCGCGATAAGGAAACCGTACTTATCGAAAAGAACGACAGCCTGAAGGCCACTAGTGTCCCAAAGATTGATTAACATATTCTCATAA
>ULPZ01074182.1_pt1 | contig 20111 bp, 21 predicted proteins | sample 1953991 | NCBI WGS metagenome assembly ULPZ01 (sample SAMEA4835642, study PRJEB28245) | human gut metagenome | biome: gut microbiome; material: fecal sample | place: Denmark | collected 2008
GGCCTCGATGTGGCTGTCCACGTAGCGGGCCACCAGCTCGGTGTATTCCTCCTCCTTCTCCAGAAACTCGTCCTCCAGGTCGTCAAAGGCCTCGTATTGCTCGTACATGGCCATGAACTCGTCGTCGGTGCGCTCGCGCTCCAGGTCCTCGCGGTGCTGGTCGTAGATTTTCTTGGCGGCATAGATGAGCTTGGGCAGGTCGCCGATGCCCCAGAGGCGCATGGCCTTGGCAAAGGGATTGTCGAAGATGTAGCCTCCGTATCCATTTTGGATGAGTTGGCAGAATCCGCCCTCCATCAGCTCGTCTCTGAGAATCTGATAGGCCAGCAGGGTGTGCTGCTCGCCGGTGAGCAGGGGCATGGTTGGGGCGGTAAGCTCGCCGCCTGTCTCGGCGCGGTAGGCGTCGGTGAACACCCCTATGAAGGCGTCCATGCCTTCGGCGGCTGCGCGCTTCAAGTCTTCGTCTTTGATTTTTGTCTTCATTTCGAAAAAACGATTTGTGAGTAGCTAAAATAATGCCCCCAAAGCTATGAAATAAATGAAAAAGAACGAAACTTCCACATGGAAAAAGAAAAAGTACACAATTTCGGGGGGCGTTTTCTCTACTTTTGCGTAAAAGTTGAAAAAGAGTTCAGATTTCTGATTTATGATTTCTGGCAGGCAGCAGAGAAAGCGGCAAATGATGGAGGGGTTAAATCTGAACGCTGAAATCTAAACGCTGAAATCAACACTCTCTGAAATCAGAAATCATAATTCTGAAATCTGAAATCATTAAACTCTAAAATCATTAAGTCATGAAAAAAAGACTATTAAACATCGCATTATTTTTATGCTTGCTGGCAAGCGCGTCATGCCACACCCCTGCCTCTACGGCAGAAGAACCGTCGACCCCTGAGACTCCAGGCGAGAACCCGTCGGAAGAGCCCGAGGAGCCCACTGTTGTGGCTCCGGCATTTCCGGGCGCCGAGGGCTTTGCCCGCAACACCACCACCGGCGGCCGCGGAGGCGAGGTCTACCACGTGACCAACCTGAACGACAGTGGCGCGGGCTCGCTGCGTGCCGGGGTGCAGAAGAGCGGGGCGCGCATCATCGTGTTCGACGTGTCGGGCATCATCGAGCTGGAGAGCGACCTGAAGATAAAGGAAGGCAACGTGACCATTGCCGGGCAGACAGCCCCCGGCGACGGCATTTGCCTGAAGAACTATTCGCTGGTGGTCGAAGCCGACAATGTCATCATCCGCTTCCTGCGTAGCCGCATGGGCGACGAGCGGAAGAACGAGAGCGATGCCATCTGGGGGCGCTACCACAAGAACATCATCATAGACCATTGCAGCATGAGCTGGAGCACGGACGAGTGTGCCTCCTTCTATAGCAACGAAAACTTCACCATGCAGTGGTGCATCCTCAGCGAGAGCCTGACGCAGAGCATACACGTCAAGGGCAACCACGGCTATGGCGCCATCTGGGGCGGCGAGGGCGCTACCTTCCACCACAACCTGCTGGCACATCACAGCAGCCGCACGCCGCGGCTGGACGGTGGCCGTTCGAAGGGGTGGCACGACCGTGAGCTGGTGGACCTGCGCAACAACGTCTTCTACAACTGGGGACCCACCAACGGAGGCTATGCCGGCGAAGGCGGACGCTACAACTTCGTGGGCAACTATTACAAGCCGGGGCCGTCTACCATCACCAAGAAGAACATCGTCAACCGCATCTTCTCGCCCAACGGCGACGATGGCAGCCAGCAGAACCCGAAGGGCGTGTGGGGCACCTTCCACCTGAGCGGCAACTACTTTGACGGACAAGTGGTGCCTGCCAAATATGCCGAGCTGATAGAGGCCGTGAACAACGACAACGCCGAAGGCCTGCATCCCGAGACGAAAAACGGCATCCCCCTGCCCGAGGGCGGAAAGGAGGCACTGCTGAGCGCATCGGCCTTTGAGGTGGCAGCCGTGGGCACGCACTCGGCCGCCGACGCCTGCCAGGCAGTGCTGGCCTATGCGGGTGCCAGCCTGAAGCGCGACGCCGTGGACGAGCGCATCGTGGGCGACGTGAGAAACGGCAGCTACGAGTACGAGGGCAGCAACGGCAGCAGCAACGGCCTGATAGACTCGCAAGCCGATGCGGGCGGATGGCCAGCGTATGTCAGCGGAGAGAAGCCTGCCGACGCCGACAACGACGGCATTGCCGATGCCTGGGCGGCCGAGCACCTGCCTACCGGCAAGACCTATCGCGACATTGACCCCGCCACGGGCTATTGCTACCTGGAGCTATATATAAATAGTATAGTGGCCGACATCATGAAGGCAGGAGCCGCCAAGGGCAGCGATTCACCCTGTACGGCTGACTTCTGATTGCAAAGTCTACTTAGCAATACGCAAATTTCTGCTTCGGCATTACTCATTTTTAATAAAAAAGTCAAATTGAAGCGTTGGCAGAAAGCAAGAAAACGGTTAACTTTGTGTCCGAATTAAAAAGTAGACTACGTTTTTTTTAATTATTTACCTAATAAAAAGAGCTTAATTATGACTTATTCACACGAAGTGGAACACATGTGTGTTGTAAAAAAAGGTCCTAACCACGGACCGGCTCCCATTCCTGAAGAAGGCAAATGGGTAAAAGCCAAAGAAATCGTTGACATCTCTGGTCTGACACACGGTATCGGTTGGTGTGCCCCTCAGCAAGGTGCTTGTAAATTAACCCTTAACGTGAAGGAAGGCGTTATTCAGGAAGCTCTGGTAGAGACTATCGGTTGCTCTGGTATGACCCACTCTGCCGCTATGGCTTCTGAAATCCTGCCGGGCAAAACCATCCTTGAGGCTCTGAATACTGACCTCGTTTGCGATGCTATCAATACGGCTATGCGCGAACTCTTCCTGCAAATCGTTTACGGTCGTACCCAGTCAGCTTTCTCTGAAGGCGGTCTGATGATTGGTGCCGGCCTGGAAGACCTGGGTAAAGGTCTGCGTAGCCAGGTAGGTACGCTGTATGGTACTTTGGCTAAGGGTACTCGCTACCTGGAAATGGCTGAAGGCTACATCAAGACTATCGCCCTGGACAAGGACGACCAAGTTTGCGGCTATGAATTCGTTCACCTGGGCAAGTTCATGGACGAAATCAAGAAAGGTACAGATGCCAACGAAGCTCTGAAGAAAGTAACCGGTACTTACGGACGCTTCAGCAAAGAGGCCGGTGCAGTTAAATACATTGACCCACGTAAAGAATAAGGAGGAAGGAAATATGATTAGAGAAGTGAAATTTGAAAGCCAAGACCGTCGTATCAAGCAAATTCTTGCTGCTTTGAACGAAAACGGCATCAAGGACATCGAAGAAGCTAACCAAATCTGCGAATCTTACGGCCTCGATCCTTATAAGACTTGCGAAGAAACTCAGCCCATCTGCTTCGAAAACGCTAAGTGGGCATACGTGGTAGGTTGCGCTATCGCCCTGAAGAAAGGCGTTAAGACAGCTGCCGAAGCTGCTGAAGCTATCGGTATCGGCTTGCAGTCTTTCTGTATCCCCGGCTCTGTAGCCGACGACCGTAAGGTTGGTTTGGGTCACGGTAACCTGGCTGCCATGTTGCTGCGCGAAGAGACTAAGTGCTTTGCTTTCTTGGCTGGTCACGAGTCATTTGCTGCTGCTGAAGGCGCTATCAAGATTGCTGCCAAGGCTGACAAGGTTCGTAAAGAGCCTCTGCGTTGTATCCTCAACGGTCTGGGCAAGGACGCTGCTATGATTATCTCTCGTATCAACGGCTTTACTTACGTTCAGACTCAGTTTGACTACTACACTGGCGAGCTGAAAGTTGTGAAGGAAATCGCTTACAGCGATGGTCCTCGTGCCAAAGTTAAATGCTACGGCGCTGACGACGTTCGCGAAGGTGTAGCTATCATGTGGAAGGAAGGCGTAGACGTATCTATCACAGGTAACTCTACCAACCCCACCCGCTTCCAGCACCCGGTTGCAGGTACTTACAAGAAAGAGCGCGTACTGGCAGGTAAGCCTTACTTCTCAGTAGCCAGCGGTGGTGGTACAGGTCGTACACTGCACCCCGATAACATGGCTGCCGGTCCTGCTTCTTACGGTATGACAGATACTATGGGTCGTATGCACTCAGATGCTCAGTTCGCTGGTTCTTCATCAGTTCCTGCTCACGTAGAAATGATGGGATTCCTGGGTATCGGTAACAACCCGATGGTAGGTTGTACAGTAGCTTGCGCAGTTGACGTTGCTACTGCTTTGAATAAGTAATCTATACTTAATCAAATATATAAACTCCTGTAATCTAAATGGTTGCAGGAGTTTTTCATTTGCCGTAAATTATAGTTTAGGGATATTTTAATAGCCTTCTTTTTGGTTATCTTGTCTTATCAAGTAAGAAGAAAAATGAGACTATAACAACCTAAAATATAATTTCTCCAAAGGCTATTACAGTCAAGCTCAAAGCAGAGCAATTGTCACTAAATTCAGCCATAAAAAGGTGATTTTTGCAGCCCATTTGCAGCCCAATTTGCCATTTTCAAAAATGGGCTGCAAAAACTTATATAATCAGCTATAGTACAATGAGATATACTCCATTTTACAATCATTTTAATATGGAAAAACATTGTACGATGGTTTACTTTTCATTGAGGGAAAGTAAGCAAAACAAGAAAGGTTTATCACCTATTGAGGTTTCTATCTCCACAAACGGAAAAAGAGTCTATTTCAGCACAGGTAAATATGCACGCTCTACAGACTGGAATAAAGAAAAACAGTTAGTAAAAGGTAAGAGTGAAGAAGCTCAGTTAGTAAACAGCTACCTCACCCAGCTAAGAAACAAAATATACCAGAAAGAAATTGAGCTACTTCAAATGGGCTACCTAATCACAGCAGAGCTACTAAAAGAAGCTGTTGCAGACAAAGTAGAAGCATTGAACGAAAAAAGCCTGTTTGAAGTCTTTGCAGAGCATAACAAAGAACAAGAAAAATTGGTAGGTAATGGAGTTTCTAAAGCTACTTATTGGATTTCTGTCTATACAGTAAGGCTACTCAAAAAATTTGTTCAGCAGAAATACAAAAGAGAAGATTTATACCTACGTGAATTGAATCTGAACTTTATCCAGTCTTTTCATACATTCCTAAGAATAGATAAAGGAATGGCACAAAACTCATCCACCAAACACCTAAAGCTACTCAAAAAGATAATTAATCTTGCAGTAGCTAATTCCTATATGGCTACCAATCCGTTCATTACTTATAAAATAGAGCGTGAGCCTGTAGAAATAGATTTCTTGGATGAAGAAGAACTGAGAAAGATTATCAACTTCGATACTCCTCTTCCTAGACTAGAGAAAGCAAAAGATATGTTTCTCTTTGGATGCTTCACTGGATTGAGCTACATTGATATCAAAACTTTGGCACCTGAACACTTTGAAAAAGATAACGCAGGCAGAATATGGATTAAGAAACGTAGGGTAAAGACAGGAGTTCTATCACGCATTCCCCTACTTCCTATTGCCAAACTTATATTAGATAAGTATAAGGGTGGTGATAAATTGCTTCCTATTCAAGACCCAGCAGATATAAACAAATACCTAAAGGATATTGCTATATTGTGTGACATAAAGAAACGAATCACATTTCATACAAGCCGTCACACATTCGCTAGTACGGTTACTTTAGCTAATAATATTTCACTGGAAGTCGTTTCTAAGATGCTTGGTCATACTAATACCAGAATGACTACTCATTATGCCAAACTGATAGATAAGTGCATAGGTGAGCAAATGGATAAACTTATGGAAACATTCACTGGAGAATCTGATTATTAAATCTTCGTTTTAATTAAGAGGCTATTTTTATTAGCCTCTTAATTGTATTAATACACAATTTACTATGAATTCCGAAACTTCCTTGCTGTAATGGATGTTTGCTTCGTCAACAGCGACAAATATCAGATTACCTTGGGTATCATAACTATATGCTTGCTTTCTGATTTTGAATTTCTTGTTTCAATCAACTCCTTTATCAGAATCAACATGATACGAAGCCTTGATGCTTCGAGAGTCAATAATACCCACACCTAGACTCTCCTGACAACTTAACATGGCATGTACATTGGAGTGAAGTTTATCAAGATGTTCCTTGATAAGATCCACTTTTTTCCACTCGATGAGATAGTAGTACACGTTCTTCCAAGGAGAAAAGTCCTTTGGAATCATGCTGCATTGATAACTCGTTCAGCTTTTCAGAATGATGTTAAATACCTGATTATATATCAAATAAAAGCGTTTATATTAACAAGAAAAGAAAGCTTTGGCTTGTATTTAAGTGAAAAGAGGTCTATATTTGCGGACATATAATATATAGATTATGAAAAAAACTGTAACTAAGATATTTGAAAAAAGCCTAATAGGTGTACTTATATATCTCGGAAAACGAGTAGTTAATTTTGTACTGGATTGGGCTGGTAAAAAAGTTCTTTATAAAAAAACGATTCATGATAATCATGAAACAGAAAAGCCTGCCGAATCGGCTCCTGCAGAAACGCTTAATGATGCTCTTATTAAAAGCACGAGCAAACAGGGAATGAGTTTAATTGCCAACTTACTTTTTAAAGGTGATACTTGTTTGATTTGTGGAGCTCCTAATACAGGTAAATCTATATTAGCAATGCAGATAGGATTAGATATAGCTGGAGGAAAAAAGTCTATGATAGTTCCGAACAATGATAATCAGGTAATAGAGCCACAGCCAGTTTATTATTATGATGGAGAAATGAGAGACTCTGATATACGCAATCGTTTTGGAGAAAATATGTGCAAATATCCTAATTCCTTTTTACGAGTAAAAGGAGGAGAGATAAATGATTTAGAACAGTTATACAAGGATGTATCTCAACGCATTCTCAAAGAACATCCACATGAAGATTGTACGGTGGTGTTTGATAATATTGCGTGCTTTAACAAAAAGAAACGCGTCGATGCTGTTAGCAATTTCCTCTTGTCAATAAACAAATTAAAAGCTAAATACGAAAAACGTGGATGCAATCTTACTGTATTAATTGTAATGCACACTGCAAAAGAGTATAATAAATACAAACCTCTTGAACTTAATGATCTGTCAGGAGCGGCCGAGTTCGGTAGATTCGCTAACTCAGCAATTGCATTAACAGAGTCTAGATTTGGAAATGATAGAAAGGTGTTAAAAATATTAAAATATAAATTCGGCTCTATTCCTAACGAAGTATCCATTAATAGAATTGTATCTCACCCGTATCTGCATTTTGAGTATGAAAGCTCTATGTCTGAAGAGGCCGCCTTACCCACAAAGAAGAGCAAAAATGTCGCGGTAAGATCTTGTATGACTGCAAATTCCGTACAAGCAGTTACTGAACAATTCTCAGCTACGAATAATCATATTATTGTGGATAATAGACAGGATAAGCGAAGAAAGGTTACACCGGAAGTATTATTACGCATGAGACAGTTATATAATGAAGGGAAAACTCAGCAAAAGATAGCTGAACTCTTGCATTTATGCCGAAAAACAGTAAATAAATACATAAAACCAATTAAGCCGAAATCTATTCGATGTGAATCATTAGTAGCGTCCTAACTAGTCATTAAATTACTCACAAATGTAACCTAATTGTGATGTAAAGAAGGGTAACATATAGCACAAAAAAGAGGTAAGCTGTTTTGTAGGCTTACCTCTGTATGAATTTTCTCGGGTTAATTATTGAACTCAATATCATTCCGAGATAGGGTGCGTTGTATTATATGGGAAAACTCTACCCGAACTGATTGGCAACCTTGAGATTTCAAGGCACTTGTGCATATAATGATAGAAAAGGAGCTGACAAATGCTTTCTAATATTTTATTAAATATTTGGAATTCATGGAATTACGGATTGTTGTATCGTATGAAAGTATTTGCCCCCTACTCTAATAGTCTTATATAGAGAAAGGCTTCAAAGCAGTACTTATCTATTTCATAACTTCGAGATAATATACTCGCTTCCCTTTTATATTCATTCGCTGTTTTTCTCTGACAGGCAGATAGGTGGAAAGATCGGTGGCTTTGGCTGTTTTCCCGATAAGTCCAAGGGTGTTGTATATTTGCTGGAGCATGGTTTTTACGTCCTGCTTGGAATAGAGCATGCCGGGTTTGAATGTTTGTAGGCAGGCCTCTTTTATGGGTGCTTGTGCGTACCATTCGTTATAAGCCTTTTCGACATCTACTTCTTGAAAATGTAGTCCTGATAAAATCTCATAGCCAAGCGCAGCATACCAATCGTGATGGCGTAAGTCAATGAACGGGTTCTGCAAGAGCAGCTCATCAAACATAGGATAAGAATGCCTGAAATCTGCATATCCAGCAAGTTTGTCTTTTTCGGATGCATTATAGTACCATGTTTCAAAGTTCTTCACTTCTGGAGGTTTCTGACACATATTTACTGCCGCCTGAATACTGGCTAATAATTGACAGGAATTGTTGTAATAGAAATTTCTCTGATACCACTGATTCCATTTTGCCACCATCACTAAATGGTTAATTCCAAGAGTTGCATGACCGTTTTCCTGTATGACATCCACATAATCCTCCACGAACTTCTTATCCGCAATTCTTTCTCTACAATACTTAACTAGCATTTTTTTGCACTGTCCGGAGCATTATTGTATGTGTCAAGCTGAATATAAGAGTTCTTTTCCATTTCTTTTTGCTTTTGCCTGAACTCCGCTTCGCTTATTTCTTTCGGTTTCGTCTTATAATAGATAGTGGCATCATGCCTGAAAGGGTTTATATCCAACCTCTGTCTACCAAGGATTTGTGGGATATCTAGCATGATGTCCAGTGTCTGCCACTCTTTTCCTGCATTGATGAAGATATAGGTACTCGCATTGGTGGAATAGAAATCCACGCCTTCGAATGAGGCTTTGGTGCAGAAAGTGAAAGGCTTGTTTACCGGATTAACCTTATCTGTACATAGACTGCCAACTGTAAAACCTTTTGGAAGATTTGCTGCTTTACTCTCAGAACAGAGTATCGTCACCTCTTCAGGTTTCAGGTGGTTTTTCTGAATGATGTCCTTGATGGATTTGACTTCATTCAGGAAAATACAGGCCTCGTGAGATTCTACAATGTTACCTTGAATGATTTTTCTTTCAAAATAGCCTGTTTCTCTATAACGTTGTATTAGTTTGCTACACAGTTTCTCCGCACTTTCATCTTTTTTCATTTGCACCTCTTTCAAAGTCGGTTCCTCAATCACATCAGGATCCCATTCCAATCTGTAATATGGAATGTTTTTAAATTGAGGTATATAATCAAGATATATATCAGGTATAGGTGTAGCAGACAAATAGCAAATACGCTTTACTTCATTATCAAGACTTACCAAGAAATTCATATCTGTATTCCCCTTGAATGTTGCATCACCTATCAAGCACTGAAATTCATCTACTATAAAAAGGAATGAATTGATTTCACTCCTTGATTTGAGCACATCAAGCACTTTCCCTAATGAATCCAATGTAACCAGAATCTTTGCTGGTTGTAGTGCGATTGTAAAAGGAGTTTTCCTGTGGCAATCAAGATACTGTCCTAAATCCGACATTTTTTTCCCGATTGCTGTAGCCCTATCACTACACAAAGGGACATGGAAAAGGAAAGTATCAGAATGCTGGTTATGTTTGTCTTTTAACACCTGAATTCGTGGAGAGATTATCACAATGGGCAGATTGGAGTTTAGGAATAACGATGTACCTCCACAACCCGTTAATGTTTTGTTCAATATAAATTTCCCGTTTACCGGCAAAATGCCATTAATTAGCTGGTAGTAGTCACTCATATATCTACAACCTTTGGGCATTTTTATAGTTATTATTTGATTCATAGTGATTTATATTTTTTTGTTATGCAATATTATACTAAACGAGTTAACAGAATGCAATAATTTTCTTGTACAAAACATTTCTTTTTAAGTAATATTCTAGATTTCAAGAAAAAAAGTTGCATTCTTTCGTATGCTGTAGGCCCACGCCGCCTGAGTGGGTCTATCCTGATATCCTGCCTACGGTTAACTGTTGGTTTATTCCTTTCTATATATCCTAAATTCTGTTGTTCCGAAGTTTTTCAGTTCTTCTTTATAAGCATTTCCGACATGGCCTAGTATCTCTTCTCTACTCATGGTAGCATTTTCCCATTCATTGATAAAATATTCCTCTGCCAATGCTTCGTCCACTCCCCACCTACACATCAGACAGGCCAATTTGAATATGCTGTTAGCTCTGTTGCCTTCCTTCCAATATTCGGGATGATTTTTCTTCCATATAGAATCCACAATGTTAATAGTACTTTTATCAGAGACTCTCTTTCCATTATGGGAATCCTGTTTAGATTTATCTTGAGATTTTATGGTTGGAATATAATGAAAGGCAACTGGGCTATGATTTACCCAAATATTAGGGTCATAGCTTATATAGTTTCTTCTAGCTATATCCTTACAGCCTTCATCACTACTTGCAACATTGAATTTCTGCAATAACTGTTCATATAAGTCTTGATGTAGATTCGGATTGTCATTATCATGTAGTATGAGAGCTTTCAATCCTTCGCCACTTGGAGTAATAAAGACACTAACTACACAAGGTGTAATAATTAGACGATTTCGTAGATGAATTAGTTCATTCATAGTAGCTATATGGTCGAAGTCCATAGCTGTAATGCACGAATACTGATTCAGTCCGTTACTATTAACCTCTGCAAATCTGCCATTATAAGCAATGGCTGGTAATAATCGTAACTTCCAATATTGTCTGTCCTGTTCAGATACACTTCTAATGTGTTTAATTGCTTGCATTAGTGTGTATTTCCCATATTCACCATCATGTAATACCAAATTTCCACTACGAATAACATCTACAATTACATTAAAATCAATATACTGCAAGTTGTATTTTGTACGATTAATTCGTTGCAAGAAAGTAAAATCTTCATTAGCTTTCATAATCTATTACTATTTATTTTACAATGATTTATTTTCATACAGATATAAAGGTTTCAGGCCTTTCAAATTACCTTTTCTTGGAATGACAGTATGTGCAAAGAATTCTAGATCTTCAAACTGATGTTATTATCTATGAATTATATGTGGAGTAAGTCTTTTGTTTTTCTGATGATTCTCATGCCATCAGAATATCGCATTCCTTGGTAAGGGGCAAAAAAAATGCAAGGCATCAGATTATTTTATATCGTAAAAAGAAAGTGATTATGTTTGAGAGAATTGTTGATATTAAAATCATAATGAGCTCTATGAGCGGTTGCTGAATTATTACGTTTGTGAGGTCAAGGGATACATTACTTAAAAATCTAGTCAAACGTACAGATTCCCAAGAACAGAATCAATCCCAATCTGGCGAAGGAGATTATCTCCAATGAGCTCCCCGGGATTATGAACTGGGCTCTGGAAGGTAGGAAAAGACAAACTTGATACTTTCACCATTCTGTAACTGATGAAGGGAAGGGGCTAACAATGGAATTTACTCACAGATAGCTCCCTTTCGAATGCTATACAGAAACTTTAATCTCAGCGTCATTCATACGGTTTCTGTTACGATGCTTGATCTTCTTATCCTCAATCGTATATTTTTCCTGTTGCAATATAAATTCCTTGCAGAAATCATCGGCCAGACTATAAATCTCAGTAATTTTAGATTCTAGAAACATAGTGATAATTGTTTAAATGATATAATTGTTTACCATAAATTTAATACTTTTACCACTATGTTACTAACTATCAGTGAAATATATTTATTTTTGCATCAGACTCATGTTAATTATACTCGCAATAGAACACTTTTGTATAATAGTTTAAAATATTTAGTGTATGGAAATTAATAATGCATTGGCTAAATGGGCAGATCGAACTGCTGCATTCTACAATGAAGTAGCCGCTCAGCTGGGAGATAATGCTCCTGCTTTCTACACTCAGTCTCCTTTACAGAATCTGATGTCATTTCCAAAGGTGTTGATTATTGGCATTAATCCCGGGTCTGGTGGCTCATATAATGAACAGTGCAATAATGATTTATGGGGCTTGAATGGCAATCTGATGAGTGGATCTCATCTTATGAAAGGTAATCCTTTTTGGCCGGAACATAATAAATGGCTTTTCTGGAAAAGATTAAGACAGATGTTTGACGAAAGGAACAATCCGTTGGATTATGAAAACAGTTATGTGGTAACCAATGCCTCTTTTTTTGCAACCTTCAAAGCTAAGGAATTGAACAAAAATGTTTTAAAGAAGACTATGCAATGTTCCCTAGAACTGATAGATATCCTTAAGCCGCAATTCATAATTGTGCTGAGTGGTAAAAGTCTTCTGAGAACTATGTCACAGGTAGATAAGGAAATTCATTATACCCAGTTGTTTAACTCATATTCAAAGGTAGTTGTAGGCAATATTCATGGAGTGCCTTGTTGTGGCATACCACATCCTTCGGCATCATTGTTTAGGGAAGAAAGAATTCTAATTAAAAAAGTGATTACTCAAGTATATAATAAAGAAAAGATTGTAAAGGATGATTATGAAAGTCTACTGACTACTATCAATCAGCGGCAAAATTATACCGCTCATTCTGACAATATAATCTATGACTTATACAAAGCTATTATTGCACATGACTTTGCACCATACGTGTGTTATGAAAAGCATGAGAAATTCCGGCGATATGATTTGCAGAATGGTTTTCAGATGACTATTGCTTGTAATTCAGGAACTAAAGCCATAGCTATCAGACCGAAGGATTACAAAGGTGGGAAGGATATTGATAAAATGCCAATTCCTCATATAGGTGAGATATTCAACTGTTTGGAGGAAGTTGGATATATAAGTGCCCCTCATTGGTTGGCAGTTAAGCCGTTGAATAAATTATTTTTCGACGATGTTGATATTGAGGCGGATAGACTTGTAAAAGAGGTAATGGAGGCTATCGGAAAAATCAATCAAATACTTTCAAAGAACAGTTACTAAAAATATTTTTAGTCTGAAGTTTATAGAGACACTAAAGTAATGATAAAAGAAGCTGGCGATGAAGTGTCTTCAAATTTGACTGGGATTCATTATACAAGTATATAGACCAAGATTTATCTACGACTCTTAAGGAGTTTCAACAAACATATCAAGCATTATCCAAAATTTTGTATAAATGAAAACAGAATTCAGTAAATAAATAGGGGCATCTCAAAGTCTACTTTGAAACACCCCTAACGGTTTACTTGTTTTTTAATGAATCATTCATTGCTTTACCAATCGCAACTAATGCAGATCCAATAATGATTAAAACCGTTCCTCCTGCAATACCCATGACATAAAACTGTTTATGTGAACTGACTTGTATTTTGTCGGTCATAAATTACAAGCCATTTAAAACTTATAACCGCCGACTATTCGGGTAAGTTCAGCTTCTGGTCTACAACAGGCACTGCAAAATTATCATTTTTTGGGGAATAAAGCAATCATTATTTGACTATTTCATTGGATAACCAAGTCTCTTCAAGTTTTTCACAATATATTCTAGCATTCATTTGTGCTTCAAACAAATTAAGAATCGTTTTACCTATGAAATGGATATGCATTCCTTTACCTTTCTTCCTAAATACAAAAGCGAAATCTGGGGTGTTACGGTTTCTAATGTATACTGGATATAAATAAGAATATGGCAACTCATTGATTATTCTTTTATTTGAGGGTATGTCACTGCCTGTATCAGGATTTTGACACAATAGAAGTTTATTCATATCAAATGATGTCGAAATTGATGCTTTTCCATCTTTATCTTTAACATACTCTGTTATGTTATCAAAATCATTCAGTATGGAAAACTTTATTATGTTACAAAGTATTGATTTAGCTTGAGAATTTGACATATCAAACAAGTCTAATATCTCAGTAGGAATTCTACTTAATCTATCTTTATCTCTAGCGAATAAATGGTGGAAATTAAATGAAAATGATATGGAGTTAGAATTTATTGCTTGAGATTGAACCTTATCAAAAGGGGGACACGAACAATCTTGATATAAATCAAGATAAATTGCTCCAAATTTTGTAATGGTCCTTCCCCTGGTAGCAAAACATAACAATTTCCATTCCTGTTTATCGATTCTATCATTTTTATTAAATACAGCATAAATATAGTCATCCCCCTCATCTAGTTGAGAAGGTTTTAAAAATGTGTTGAAAGCAACTTGTTCTCGCATTTTATCTAACAATAGCCATTCATTATTATTGTTGTATATCCAGATGTAGTCTAAATAATTCAAAACTTGCTTTCTGATATCATGGTTGGGATTAAAACGTTGGGTATGCGTTGACAAATATTTAATCGAGTCATTATTTATATATGCCCAATCTGTAATATGTTTACATTGTTTATTTGACATTCTTATATTATTTCTAGAAAAACATTTCTCCATAAAGCCACTTGATCATTATCCATATTTCCAAATAATGGCATATAAAATAATGAAAGATTGGGGCTAATTTCATAAGCCTCAATTATCCCATAAGATGTTTGTATATCTTTTAGAACACCAATTTCTGATATATGCTCGTAAGTATACGAATCTGTAATAATGATATATGAAAGATTGTGATAATTAGATATTATTTTGTTAAACATCTCTTCCTGTATAATTTCCTGATTATGGAAAGTGATTTTTATCCAGAAAGCAGAGATAGGAATTCGTTCTTCTAATTCTAGCAGATGCTTCCTTTGATCTTTTCGTTTTTTTTTCGACAACTCTGTTAATACATCATCAGTAATTCGTGGAGTAAAAATCCTTTCAAGCACATTTTGCTTAGGTACAATTCCATGTTTCCAAACACGCTCATTATAAAATGAAAAATTCTTATGAATACTTTCTTTATTATTATCTAGTTCTCCATCAATGAATAAAATTCTTTTTCCATGAGGAATGAGAATATTAACATCGCCGTTTCTTATTGTTATTGAATCCTTCCTATTCATCTCTGTTATAATATAGACTATTTTCTATGTTTTTAATCTCATTTCTCACAAAACTACAAAATATTATAATACAAAACCAAATATATTAACGTGAGTTCGACATAAAATCAAAAGATAGTAAGTTGTCTGGTAATTCACATCAATGGCGGGCTTTTTCTCAAAATAGCAGTATACCGAGATAGCTGACAGCGTATTTGCAATGAAGTACTGAATGAACGGTGTCTAGAATGCTCTATCTGCGCGCAATGTTCGAAACAGGGTTCAGCTGTAAATGATATTTCCTCAACAAAACGATGTCTTGAAATCTACTTCAAACGTTCCTTTTTCATAAGCGAATCTTTCTTAGCCTCTATTATGTCATTCATTGCCAAGTAATATGTAGTTCTCACGGTATTAAAGTCGTTTGAAAAAGCTGCATTTTCTTTTATCCGATAATGAGGTTCAATAGCTTTTCCTTCACGAGGATTACCCTTGAAAGTCGTCTTAGGTTTCCCATACCCTAAGGAGAAATAAGTATTATGGGAAGTACGGAAGGTAAGTGGGGTAACTCCAAAATCGCCAGTTGTTTCCTCACCTACGAGAACAGCGCTTCCAGATTCTTTAAGTATGCTAACAAGATACTCGGCTGCTGAAAAGGTATTTTGGCCAATCATCACATACAGTTTACCTTTGAATGAATTCTCAGTCGGAACAATCATGGTTTCGGCTTGATAAGGCTGCTTCAAGAGAAAGGCAGCGATCTTTTCCATATTACGAACTAGACCTCCACGGTTATTCAGCAGATTCAAGATGACACACTGATAATTCTTGACCTTATTGTATTTAAGTATGAATTCCTCAGTTTCTTCATCTGTAAATCCTGATAATGAAAGGAGAGTAAAGTAGTCTTGCCTGTCTTGAGGTGAATCCATGATATGCTTTTTCTCTGCTTTCCTGATTTTTTTATTATGCTTGGATATATGCTGCATTCCATCCCTCTTCAACTCTACCGTAACGTTAAAAACTGAATCATTCCTGCAAAGACATAGGTTCCTTAGGGTATCGACATAACTTGAAAACACATAATCAGCAGTATGAGCATATCTTCCCTTTTCAGTGGAACCTGTAACGTAATTCTTCATACTGTCTCTCCATGACAACGCATCTATACCATCTATAGACAAAATCCGATCTCCCTTCTTAAAAGAAAGATCAGTTAGATTGGTAGAAACATACAAAGTATCACGCCTCCATTCTGCATTCGCCATAGTCGTGTATTTATTGTATCTCAAGCCGGTATGTGAGTTTTTCAGTTCAGAGAAATACTGTTGAATGACTAAAAAATATTCCCTATTATCCTTAGCATCATTTACCATCGCCGAGTATTTATCACGTAAGGACTTTAGAGATATTCCTTTATGCTCAGCGAGAGAGTAGTGTCTCTCAACAATGTTACATATCTCTCCAAAATCCTCCATATATTCGTTTGGTTCTATATCCTGTTCCGATACGAATTGCTTCTTCGGTTCCATTGTAAGATGATATCCGACCCAATATTTAGGATAGTTCTTCACGGCAATATATACAGTTCCCCCAAGAATTAAGAGATATAAGATACTTACCACCCAGAATCCAAGCTTTTTTCGTTTGATATAGATGTATATAGAAACCCCTAATATAATAATCAGATATAGGATCTGAGTCCATAAAAATGTATTCATAATCATCTGCTTGCTACCAATGTTATTTTTACTCCCTCAATACCATCATGCTCGCTTAGACCCCAACATAGTTTTCTATCCTTTATAAACTTCTCAAAGAAATCATGGATTGGTTCAATTTCACTTATCAGCAGTGGATTCCAAGAGCTATATTCTACAATCATTACGAAACTGTCATAATTGTTACCTTCATTAAGTAGTTCTTTTGTCAGATTGTCTAACACTTCCTTTACACGCAAGACACTCTCGTCTGTCGAAGAGGAATATGAGAAACATTCAATCTGATGTTCACTCTCTAAATAAGCATAGTCTCTCATATCAATTTTCATTGGATACATGTTTTTGGTCAATTCGTTTAAAATCTGAAATACCTTTTCTTTTTTCATATCAGTTGTTTTTTTGATGATGCCACAAAATTACTCTATAGCTGCACAAATTACTTATGCAGCATTGCATTATCTTTGCAAAAAAACAGTAGAAGCCATGAAAACAGAATTTGCTATATGGATGGTCTCTTATCTTTTAAGGAGAGGTGCTGATACCCAGGAGAATATTATTAACGAATGGGCTAAACATATAAATGAAGATGTAGAGATTCATAGGAACACTTTCGGGAATTATAGAAAAAAGGCTGAAGATTTGTTCGGAACAGAAATATCCTACAATCCTGTAACCAAAGAATACTACATTGAAAATAAGGACTTGATAAACCATAATGCAATGTATAAATGGTTACTTCAGTCTGTTTCGGCTTCAAATGTTATAAGCAAAAGGAGCAGACTCAAGGATCGTATCATGCTTGAAACTAGTTCTGGTGGTGAAGAATTCATCGAACCTATAACTGAGGCTATGGAGAAAGGGCTATGTATAGAGTTGGTTTATGAGGCGTTCTGGGATGAACCGAAAGAAAGAATCATAGAACCTTATTACATAAAGCTCTTCAAACGTCGCTGGTATCTTATCGGAAAAAGACGTGATAAAGGTGAGTTCCGTACCTATTGCTTTGACAGAATAAAGTCTGTAGATATATCTGATATTAAGTTTAAGTTTAAAAGAGAACAAAGTGCTGAAACCTTGTTCTATGACTATTATGGCATCATTCAATATCCAGTAGAGAAAGAACGTATTGTTATTAAGGTGACTAATGAACAGGGATTGTATATTAAGACGCTTCCTCTCCATCATTCACAGAAACTGATACACCAAGATGACGATTACATGACTTTCGAATTATACCTGAAACCCTGCTATGATTTTGTAAAGGAACTGCTCTCTTGTGGTTCTGAGCTAGAGGTAATAAGTCCCCAGTCACTAAGGGAAGAAGTAAATAAGTATGCTAATGAAATGTGTGAAATATATAACTCAAAAGAGAATGGATAGAATAAGACTTTTTATAGAAGAACTCTCTAAGGAGGAATCAACACCAATACTTACTAATGCATATTCTCCGGTGATGCCTCAGAGTGAGATATGCAGAGAAAACCTGTATAACTATCTTCAAAGGATCAAGAACAACAACAGTAAGATTATGTTGATTGGTGAAGCTCCTGGTTATCATGGTTGCAGACTCTCAGGAATAGCATTTACTTCTGAAGATAAATTTACAGAGGATATAATACCGGGAATTATGGGTAAAGATATGGGATATAAGGTTTTCTCTAAAGGAAAACCTGAAAGAGAATTTTCTGCTTCTACTGTGTGGCCTAAACTCAAAGACTGGTATAATGCTCATGGTTCAGTGCCGTTGTTATGGAATATCTGTCCTTTTCATCCACATAAAGAGAGCGATAACGAGAGTAATAGAACTCCAAGAAAGAAAGAGATAGAAAGAGGTATAAAATACTTCCTTGAACTTGTAGAGATATTCGACATTCAACATATAGGATGTATTGGTAGGAAGTCATTTAATACCATTGGGAATATGGGGATTAATACCAGCCTTGAATATCTCCGTCATCCGTCTTGTGGTGGTAAAAAGGAGTTTGAAAGGATGATAGGTGGATATATGAAAAGTTTGTAGTATTAAAGGAATTTATTATATTGCACATATATAAAAATAGTATGGAAGATAATATAAAAGAAATTATTAGTTTAAAAGACTTTACAAATCTATATGATAGTTTTATTGAGCTTCAAAAGGATTGTGATGTTTCATTTAATATATTTACAATGATATCAGATAAATATCATTTAGAGAATATGCACACTGATATTATCAAATGCTTTCTTGACCCTAAAGAAGGACATAATGAGGGATATAAATTTCTATTCATTTTTATTGATATGATAAATATTATTGGTAAAGAAGGTATAAATATAAATAAAGCCTGGTATGTTAATGCAAAAGTAAAATCACAATATCGAGTTGATTATAATGGCGAAATAGGGTTTATCGATATTTTTATTTACGGTGATAAACATTGCATTATTTTTGAAAATAAAATAAATAATGCCTCAGACACATATAACCAATTACCTAAATATTATGGATTTTGTTCTCAAAAATATACAGTTGATGCTATTGTTTATCTACCTTTGAATGATTATAAAACACCAGACATAGGAACATGGGATAATAATCTAGCAAAAGAAACAGAAGAAAAGTTAATAGTATTGAGTGCATTCAAATATAATAAAATTAATTTTATAGATAATTGGATTATTCCTTGTTCTAGTAAAACAAATAATATTCATTGCATATCTATTTTGAGACAATACAGCAATTTGGTAAAATCATTAAAAGAAGAGACTATGGGTGAAAGTTTATTAAGCTTACTTCTGGAGAAAAACATAGATATTAAATCATTTTTGGATATAACCGATGGAATTCGAAAAGCAATGCTAACAAAGCTACTTGATCAATTAAAAATTAAAAAAATCGCTAAAGAATTCAAACTTGATAAGAATATTATTTTCTGCTATTATACTGTTGGAAATATTGAGGTGCATATAGATGTTTCAATTCGTGAAAACCAGTATTATTTAAGGGTACATGAGATGCATGATAAAAATTATTTTAAGAAAGGTGATTTTTCCTAAAAAACTTAATCTTGAATTTGATGGAGAACACAAACTTTATAAGAAATATTTGTACAAATGAGATACTACTATAAATTTTATTGTATCTGATATAAAAGAAATTCACGAAACAATACAAGGCATATTAGGGATAAAATAAATCATAAAATTTCCAAATTATTTATCCTGTGTATAGGCAAATTTTCTTTGATAAGTTCATTTCAGTATATCATCATTATTTTATACCTTTACGTTTGAGATATAAAATTAACGTGAGTTCGATATAAAATTAGAAAATAGAAAGTTGTCCGTTATTGACAAAATTCACGTCAATAGCGGGCTTCTTTTCAAAAAAACAGTATGCTGCTATAGCCGA
>ULPZ01019135.1_pt1 | contig 20081 bp, 17 predicted proteins | sample 1953991 | NCBI WGS metagenome assembly ULPZ01 (sample SAMEA4835642, study PRJEB28245) | human gut metagenome | biome: gut microbiome; material: fecal sample | place: Denmark | collected 2008
TATCCCTTGGGCGCCGGGGTCTGGGCAGGGATGTCGGTGGGATAGGCCAGGTAGACGCCGCCGGTCTGGGCGGGGTTGGCCTTCATTTCTTCGCGGGTGGTCTGTGCCTGCATAGGCAGCAGGCAGGCACAGCACAGGGCAATGGACAGAATGTGTTTTGGTTTCATACGTATTTGTTGTTTTAAAATGACTCAACTTTCACAAGCAATTCAAAAACCGGCTAGTAGCAACAGAGGCAACAGCCGCTCCTCCCCCTGACAGCCTGTATGGCTGTCAGGGGCAGACATACAAAGATAAAAACTACTTCGGGAAGAACGCCCGGCCGGTTGTCTTTTCAGCTCCTGCGCAATATGCAAACGTTTGGGTAGCAGGCGGTCCCGACATGGCCGGAAAAGAGTTAACTGCTATCGTACGGGGAGTTAACTGCTATCGCGTGAGGAGTACACTGCTATCGCGTTGGGAGTACACTGCTATCACGTAAGGAGTACACTGCTATCAAACTGCCTGTACACTGCTACCGGAAGGCAACCCGACAGGCGGGAAAACCCGGCAGACAGACCCGAAGAAGGCGGAAAAGGAGCGGCAGTGTGCGAAAATGGCCGTCTGATAGCATCTGTTTGCTTTATTTTACCTAAATTTGCAGCCTGTTTTCAAGAAAGCACAACAAACATCAATCGGTATATAAGTACTATCAAACAGAAAATGAAAGCGTTCGAATTCAAGCCGAAACTCTACACGGCACTAAAGAATTATTCTAAAGAAATGTTTATGGCCGACCTTATGGCCGGTATTATTGTGGGCATCGTGGCCCTGCCGCTGGCCATCGCCTTCGGTATCGCCTCGGGCGTGTCGCCCGAAAAGGGCATCGTGACGGCCATCATTGCCGGATTCATCATCTCGCTGCTGGGCGGCAGCAAAGTGCAGATTGGCGGTCCTACGGGAGCGTTCATCGTCATCATCTACGGCATCATCCAGCAGTATGGCGAGGCCGGACTCATCGTGGCCACGCTGATGGCGGGCGTCATCCTGGTGCTGCTGGGCGTGTTCAAGCTGGGAGCGGTCATCAAGTTCATCCCCTACCCCATCATCGTGGGCTTCACGAGCGGTATCGCCGTCACCATCTTCACCACGCAGGTGACCGACGTCTTCGGCCTGCAGTTTGGCGACGACAAGGTGCCGGGCGACTTCGTGGGCAAGTGGATGGTCTACTTCCGCCACTTCGACACGGTGAACTGGTGGAACACGCTGGTCAGCATCGTCAGCATTGCCATCATTGCCCTGACGCCCAAGTTCTCCAAGAAAGTGCCGGGCTCGCTCATCGCCATCGTGCTGGTGACGGTGGCCGTGTGGCTGATGAAGACCTACGGCGGCATCGACTGCATTGACACCATAGGCGACCGCTTCAGCATCCGCGCCGAACTGCCCGACGCCGCCATTCCGGCGCTTGACTGGGAGGCGGTGAAGAACCTCTTCCCTGTGGCGGTGACCATCGCCGTGCTGGGCGCCATCGAGTCGCTGCTCTCGGCCACGGTGGCCGACGGTATGATTGGCGACAAGCACGACTCCAACACCGAGCTCATCGCACAGGGTGCGGCCAACATCGTCACTCCGCTCTTCGGCGGCATTCCGGCCACGGGTGCCATCGCGCGTACCATGGCCAACATCAACAACGGCGGCAAGTCGCCCGTGGCAGGCATCGTGCATGCCGTGGTGCTGCTGCTCATCCTGCTGCTGCTCATGCCGCTGGCACAATACATCCCCATGGGCTGCCTGGCGGGCGTGCTGGTAGTGGTGTCGTACAACATGAGCGGCTGGCGCACCTTCAAGGCGCTGCTGCGCAACCCGAAGTCGGACGTCACCGTGCTGCTCATCACCTTCTTCCTGACGGTCATCTTCGACCTGACGGTGGCCATCGAGATGGGTCTGGTGATTGCCTGCGTGCTGTTCATGCGCCGTGTGATGGAGACGACTGAAATATCGGTCATCAAGGACGAGATTGACCCCAGCAAGGAGCTGGACATTGCCACCAACGAAGAGCACCTGGTCATCCCGAAGAGCGTGGAGGTGTACGAAATCAACGGCCCTTACTTCTTCGGCATTGCCACCAAGTTTGAGGAAATGATGGCCCAGATGGGCGACCGTCCGAAGGTGCGCATCATCCGCATGCGTAAAGTTCCTTTCATCGACTCTACGGGTATCCACAACCTGGAGAACCTGTGCCGCATGTCGCAAAAAGAGAAGATAACCATCGTGCTGTCAGGCGTCAACGAAAAAGTACACAAGGTGCTGGAGAAATCGGGCTTCTACGAGCTGCTGGGCGAGGACAACATCTGCCCCAACATCAACGTGGCGCTGGAGCGTGCCGGCAAGCTGCTCTGATAATCGGCTGCCTCCGCTCCGGGGGCGGCATCCCTGAAAAGCAAAAGGTGCGGGCTGAAAGCTGGAAAATGGTATTTCCGCTTTCAGCCCGCACCCTCTTTTTTCAGCTGGTGGGCAGCAGTATCTTCAACCTGTTCACTACTCCGCCTTCCGGCGCACCAGCAGCCAGGCACCTGCCGCCGACAGCAGTCCGACGGCCAGCAGCGTGCCCCAGAGCCAGTATTCCTGGACGGGCAGGCGTACGTCGTTAGGCCGCTCGGGGTGGTAGAGCACCTGCAGGCTGTCGCCCTTGCTGTAGAAAGGCAGAAAATGCTCCACCGTAGTATGCAACTGCCCGTAGCGTCCGGCATCGTAGTTTATCTGTATTTTCCAGTCGGTGCGCCGCTTACGGTGGCGGTAGACGCGCTCCGAACGGACATCCTTTATCACGCCGGTGGTGTGCTCGTAGGTGCGCGAGGCTTGCGCCAGCGACCAGCACCCGTAGATGCCGCCGGCCAGCAGAAGCAGACCAACCAGGGCCAGCACAAGGCATATCGCTTTGGAAGAAGAAGATTTCATGGGACCTCGGATTTAGTCTTTCACTTCCAGCATGAGCCCCACGCCGCGCACGGTCTTAATCTCTACCTGCGGGTCGGCGTCGAACAGCTTGCGCAGCTTGGTGACGAAGACATCGAGGCTGCGCGAGGCGAAGTAATCGTCCTCGGTGTTCCAGAAGCGGCTCAGGATGACTTCGCGGCGCACTACCTCGTTGCGGTTCTCGGCCAGCAGCTGGAGCAGTTGCGACTCGCGCTGGGTCAGCGCACGCATGGTGCCGTCGTGCTCGTCGAGCAGCTGGGCGCGGGCAGTGTCCAGCGTATAGCGCCCCAGCCTGTAGCACACGGGCGAGGGGTGGGTACCCGCACCGGCCTTCAGCTTCATCAGCGCCTGTATGTGGGCATCCAACTCGTCGGGTGTAAAAGGTTTCTTGATGTAATTGTTGACGCCCAGCGCATAGCCCTGCTTCACGTCGCGGGGCGAGGTCAGAGCGGTGGTAAAGAGGATGGGCACTTCGGCGTCCATCTGGCGGATGCGGCGCACCATCTCGTAACCGTCCATAACGGGCATCTCAATGTCCGACACGATGACATCGGGGCGGCTCTCCTCCCAAGCCTTCAGCCCTTCAGCACCGTTTCCGGCCACCGTCACCTCATAGCCGCCCACCAGGTCTTCCAGTCCCGACTGGACGATGTAGGCCAGGTTGGCGTCGTCTTCTACTAACAGCAGTTTTATCATAAGTACGTTTTATGTTAATTCTTAAAGGCTTCGTTTGCCACAAAGGTACGAAAAGCGGCGGGAAAGACAAGAGAAATCCGGTTTCTTGCTTCCCCTTATTTTCTCTTGCTTTCCTGCTACGTTAACCTAACCTTAACCTGCCGTTAACCTAAGTCCCCACCACGCTGCCCTAACTTCGCGGCATCGAAACAAACAAAATGTCTAACTTACTAAAATAAACAAACGATTATGATTAGCAATCTCATCATGGCCGCCCTGATTTCGGCTGCCGGCGTAGCTTCAAGCCTGGTATACAACGTGAAAATGGAAAACAACCAGCTGACCCGCAAGGAAGTATTCAGCCTCGACGAAGGCAAGTACCTGAAGCGGCTCTACCGACTGGACTTCAGCTACGACCGCCAGGGACAGGTGACCAGCAAGAAGACCTACATCTGGAACGAGGCCACGCAGGACTACGTGCTGCGGCAGTCGGAAGACTTCAACCAGACGGCGCACAGCAAATAAACAGGCACCGATGCAATAAAAACCACCCTTCCTGCGACTAACAGATAAAAACAACCAACAACAACCCTTTAAAAAACACATTCGGTCATGAAAAAGACATTCGCACTCCTCCTTCTCCTCTGCCTCGCCCTGGGCGCGCAGGCACAACTGCTCTGGAAAATATCGGGCAACGGACTGGACCGCCCCTCCTACATCGTCGGCACCCACCACCTGGCGCCTCTCAGCGTGAAAGACAGTCTGAAGGCACTGCCCCAGGCCATCGAGCAGACCAGCCAGGTCTACGGCGAGGTGGTGATGGACGACATGATGAAACCCGAAACCATGCAGGCCATGCAACAGGCCATGATGCTGCCCGCCGACACCACCCTGCGCAGCCTGCTGCCCCCGGCGCAGTATGACAGCGTGGCCGCCGTGGTGAAGCAATACCTGGGCGCCGACCTGACACTGTTCGACCGCCTGAAGCCCGCCACCGTCACCACCCAGCTGGCCGTGGCACTGGGCATGAACGCCCTGCCCGGTTTCAACCCGCAGGAGCAGCTCGACACCTGGTTTCAGTCGCAGGCGCGCCAAGCCGGGAAGAAGGTAGGCGGACTGGAGACCATCGGCCACCAGATAGACGTGCTCTACAACTCGCAATCGTCTCTGCGCCAGGCACGCCAGCTCTATTGCACCGCCACCCACATCAAGCAGAGCATCGACCAAATCCAACGCCTGACACGAGCCTACCTGACCCAGGACCTGGACGAGCTGCTGGCCCTCACCGAGGAGAAAATGGGCAACGACTGCGACAGCACGCCGCAAGAGGATGAAGCGCTGATTTATGGTCGAAACACCAACTGGGCCGGCCTGATGCCCGCCATCATGCAGCAGGCGCCCACGCTCTTCGTGGTCGGTGCCGCCCACCTGCCCGGCAGCCGCGGCGTACTCGGCCTGCTGCGTGCCAAGGGCTACACGGTGGAGCCCATGCAGTAAAAAATCGCATAGTATAAGTACCTTATAATCAGTCATCAGCAACGGGTAGAAAAGTAGTGTACTCCCAGTGCGATAGCAGTGGACTACTATCGCGTTGGGAGTACACTGCTATCGGGAGGGGAGTTAACTGCCATCACGTGAGGAGTACACTACTATCAAACTGACTTTAGAAGAGGCTATAGAAGGATTTTTTAGACGCAGGTTGGGCAGATGAGGCGGATAGTTTAAATTTCAGAACCCGCTTTATCCGCCCGACCCGCGTCTAAAAAATTTGTCTCTGTTCTCGCCTTTCACTACCTTTTCATAAGGCAGGAGGCGGCTCGGCATAACCAAATCTGAAAACTGCGTTTTCGTTTGTCTCTGTTCTCGCCTTTCACTACCTTTGAACCGTTTATCAGAAAACAAGAAAGATGGCACGAAGACGAAGCAACCGCAAAGGGGGCGCAGGCAGCCCGCTGAAGAAACTTATCCTGCTGATAGTAGTGGCCGTAGCCGCCATGTTCTCCTACCAGCCACTGACCAACGCTCTGCAACGGGGCGACTGGCGGGGCGCACTGACGCAAGTCAAGGAACAGCTGGACGCCGCGAACCGGCAACCCGACAGCCACACCGACCTGTCGGCAACCGGCGGATTGGAACTGCCCGCGCCACTGAAGGGCGTGCCCGAAAAGATACTGAAACGGACGGCCTACACCGTATCTTATAACAGCGAGCGGAAGGTGCCCAACTGGGTGGCCTGGGAGCTGAACCGCGACCGGCTGGTGGAGCGCGAAAGCCGTACCGACAAGTTCCTGCCCGACCCCGACCTGCCCGAGAGTGAAGCCGTCACCACCGACGACTACAAGCGAACGGGCTGGGACCGTGGCCACATGTGTCCTGCCGCCGACTGCCGCTGGCACTGGCGCGCCATGCAGGAGAGCTTCTACATGACCAACATCTGCCCTCAGCACCACAACCTGAACAGTGGCGACTGGAAGGAACTGGAAGAGGCCTGCCGCCGCTGGGCCGAACAGGAGGGACGCATCTACATTGTCTGCGGACCCATCTTCTACAAGGGCAAGCCGCGCATCATAGGCCGTGAACACCGCGTAGCTGTGCCCGACGCCTTCTTCAAGGTTGTCCTCTGTGCCGACAGCAAGCAGCCCCGTGCCATTGGCTTCATCTACAAGAACACGGCCGGCAACCGCAAGCTGGACAGCTACGTCAACACCGTGGACCAGGTAGAACGCATCACCGGCATCGACTTCTTCCCCGCCCTGCCCGACGACGTGGAGCGCCGCGTGGAGGCGGAGGCTGACTTGGGGGAGTGGCAATAACTTCCATACCGGCCTATTTGCACATACACAGAAGTGACAGAAGCGCAAGAAAAGAAACAGCTTAATCCTTATTTTTTCACCGCATAACATTCCAAACAAGCCGAATAGTGCAAATGCCGCTTTCAGCCGTTTGTATAAGCTACCTGTACCGACTAATTTTGACAGCTGGATATCAGTAATATATATCCCTGCCTGTCATGCCGACAAAGAGTCCCTTTCGGCAAGAGAGACGGTACAGGAAACCAACAACGGGACTTTCATTCAATACAACTATTTTATGAAAAAGCTTTTGTCACTTGTACTGCTTGCCGCCCTGGCAAGTTCATGCTCCATGTTCAAGGCATCCACAGCCTCAACAATGGAGGTAGATCAAGCACTTATCAGTGTCACTTCGGCCGAACTCCAGGTATCGGACGAAAAGATTTCGTACACATACTATCCCAAGAAGGCCGACCGCAAATCGGGCTTCAAACACATCCTGAACAACGCCACCTCGGCTGCCCTTAAGGAAAACGGCAATGCCGACGTGTTGGTAGAACGTCAGTATGAAGTAATAGCCAAGAAACGCCTGCTGCGTCCCGACAAAATCAAGTCTATCACCGTGACCGGCTATCCGGCTACCTACAAGAACTTCAAAGTAGAATCCGTAAAATAAAGCAAATGCCATGAAACGAAATACTATTCTGTTACTGGCCGGCATGGCTTTGCTGGCCACTTCGTGTTCTACCATAAAGAAAAGTACCTCCACCTCTATGACAGTAGAGTCGGGTGTGTACCAATACCCCACTGTAGCCGACCTTGACGTGAAGGCCAAAGCCGAGAAACAAATCAGATGGGAGTTTATGCCCTTCAACTTAGGCCAACCCTCGCTTGAAAACCGGATACAAAACCTGAAGGCCGACATCATAAAGGAAAACGATGCCGATGTACTGCTGGAACCACAGATGGTGTACACCAAGAAACCCTACGGTGAACGCACACTGACCATTACTGGCTATCCGGCCTCGTTCAAGAACTTCCGCAAAGCCACCGACAAAGACCTCAAGGCCTTGGAAATCGTGGTTCCTGCCCCTGAAATGAAGGTGTACAACGTGGCGCAACCGTGGTACAAACGCTTGTTCAAGAAGAAAAACAAGTAACACACAGCCTGTCTACAGCTATGTCCTTGCCCGCTGCAAAAAACAGGTAAGGAATAAAAATAAAATTATTTACATAGGGTTTGCCTGTGATTGTTTCGCAGACAAACCCTTTTTTACATGCTACCCGCCCAATGACATAGAACACCATGTAGGAAACACAATCGGCCAACAAGAAAAGGAAAACAACTTCCTACCAGCTGACAACAAAAATACACCAGTTAAGCATTCTTCCTGCACAATACCAAGGAAAGCCCCTGTAAACGAGATTCCGGCTTTGCCTACAATTCTGTAATTTTACAGGATTGAACAAACATCAGAAGCTATGAATCTCAAGAAAATCTTTATGGTGCTGGCTGCCCTGATATTGGCATGCGGCACGGGACAGGCACAAGGCACACTCTTACGTGCAATTGGTGGTGTCGCCACCCAATCGGACGACAGCGAAAGCTACAACAGCAAAAAGCGTTATAAAGGAGTCAGCTTCACCGCTCCCAATGCCGAAGGGCAGATGCTGTCCTACCTCATCCTGCCCGAAGGCGACAATACCGTGGCTTTGGTACGCCCCGACAAGAAAAAAGACCGTTACAACGATGCGTCATACATCATTCCCGCCACCGTCAGCTACAACGGACAGACCTACACGGTGACGGAAATAGGCACTGAAGCCTTTACCGGCAGCCATGTCAGCCGGGTAAGCCTGCCTTCGACGGTACACTACATCGGTGCTTTCGCCTTCTACGGTTCCACCTTGGAAGAAATGACGCTGCCCACCCAGCTGAAAGCCATCGGCGTGTACAGCTTCGGTGCCTGCAAGGAGCTCACCACCGTGAACTTCAACGAAGGGCTGGAACATATCAGCAAACATGCCTTCCACTATTGCTTCAAACTAAGCCGCGTCATCCTGCCCAGTACGGTAAAGAGCATTCAAGAAGGTGCCTTCGCCTATACCATCAACTTGCAGGAACTGTCAATACCGGAAGGAGTACAGAAAATAGACAAACTGACTTTCAACCGCGACTATACGATTGCCTATACCAAGTATAACGGACTCATAAGCTCACTACCCGACTGGATAACACCGGGTAACTGCAAATCCTACGGCCTTAGCCCCGATGCTGTGGAACATTACCTGTCCAGCCGCCAGGCACAGGCACAACCTGCCCAGCAGCCACAGGTCATCTATGTGCAGCAACCCGTAGCACAGACCGTGCCGACCGCCACTCCTGCCCGCCCGGCTCCCTCCAGCGATGTAGACCAGAACATCCCCGAAGCACCAGCCTCCAACACAAATACCTTTGCCATCATCATTGCCAACGAAAGCTATCAGGAGGAAACTCCCGTGCAATACGCCCTGAACGACGGCCATACCTTCAAGGAATATTGCCAAAAAGTGCTGGGATTGCCCGAAGACAATATTCACTACCAGGAGAATGCCACACTGAACAACATGTTGGCCGAAGTAGACTGGATAGCCAAAGTAGCCAAAGCCTATAACGGCGAAGCCAGCCTCATCGTCTACTACGCCGGACACGGCATTCCCGACGAAGCCAGTGGCTCGTCCTACCTCTTGCCCGTGGACGGCATAGGCAACAACCTGCGCACAGGCTACAGCCTGGCAGAGCTCTACAAGACACTGGGCGCACTGCCCGCCAAGAGTGTCACCGTCTTCATGGACGCCTGCTTCAGTGGTGCCAAGCGTGGCGAGGGCATGCTGGCTTCGGCCCGTGGCGTAGCCATCAAGGCCAAACCCGAAGCACCGAAGGGCAATATGGTGGTGTTCAGCGCCGCACAAGGCGACGAGACCGCCTATCCCTACGAGGACAAAGGTCACGGTCTCTTCACCTACTTCCTGCTGAAGAAACTACAGGAGACCAAGGGACAGGTAAGCCTGGGTGAACTGGCGCAGTACGTGCAGCAGCAGGTGAGCCGTCGCTCCATTGTGACCAACGGAAAGAGTCAGACGCCGTGCGTGACGCCGTCGGAAACGGTCGTTGAGACATGGAAGGGGAAGATGTTGAAGTAAACATATTATAAATGATATGAAAAGAATCATTTTTACTTTGATAACCTTGTGTTTCTTGTCCTATCCACTATTAACACAAGAAATTAATTATAACAGCACGAGGCGTTATAAAGGAGTCAGCTTCAGTATTCCTAATGCTGAAGGGCAGATGCTGTCCTACCTCATCCTGCCCGAGGGTAACAACACCGTAGATCTGGTGCGCCCCGAAGATAAAAAAGACCGCTACAACGACCCGTCCTACATCATCCCTCCCACTGTGAGCTACAACGGACAGACGTATACGGTTACGGAAATAGGGAGTCGAGCATTTTATGGCACAAAAGCCACCAGTATCACCCTACCTTCCACGCTGAAGTATATCGGTGCCTTGGCTTTCTGCGACTCAAATATCGAAAAGCTGAGTTTGCCTTCCGGTACAAAAGCCATTGGCGAGAACGCATTCAGTTCTTCCACGCGACTTCATTCAGTATCTTTTAATGAAGGATTAGAAACCATCGAATATGGTGCTTTCTACAGAACCATCCTTAAATCCATCACCCTTCCCAAAAGCCTAAAGAAAGTAGGATATGCTGCCTTTGCCGGTAAGTTTGCAAACTATAATGGACTCATCACCTCGCTTCCCTCTTGGATTACACCCGACATCAGCGAAAAGTACGGACTTTCCCCTGAATCCGTGAGAATCTACATCGCACAAAACCAACCTGCCCAGCAGCCACAGGTCATCTACGTGCAGCAACCCGTAGCACAAACCGTACCAGCCGCCACTCCTGCCCGCCCGGCTCCCTCCAGCGACGTGGACCAGAACATCCCCGAAGCACCAGTTACCAACACAAACACCTTTGCCATCATCATTGCTAACGAGAACTACTTGAAGGAAACGCCTGTACAATACGCTCTGAACGATGGAGAAATGTTCAAGACCTACTGCCAAAAGGTACTGGGACTGCCCGAAGACAACATACATTATACGGAAGATGCCACGCTGAACATGATTCTGACTGAGGTGGACTGGATAGCCAAGGTGGCCAAAGCTTATAACGGCGAAGCCAGCCTCATCGTCTACTACGCCGGACACGGCATTCCCGACGAGGCCAGCGGCTCGTCCTACCTCTTGCCTGTAGACGGTGTAGGCAACAACCTGCGTACAGGCTACAGCCTAGCCGAACTCTACAAGACACTGGGCGCACTGCCCGCCCGCAACGTCACCGTCTTCATGGACGCCTGCTTCAGCGGCGCCAAGCGTGGCGAAGGCATGCTGGCATCGGCCCGTGGCGTAGCCATCAAGGCCAAACCCGAAGCGCCGAAGGGCAATATGGTGGTGTTCAGCGCCGCACAGGGCGACGAGACCGCCTATCCCTACGAGGACAAGGGACACGGCCTCTTCACCTACTTCCTGCTGAAGAAACTTCAGGAAACAAAGGGACAGGTCAGCCTGGGCGAGCTGGCACAGTACGTGCAGCAGCAGGTGAGCCGCCGCTCCATCGTGGCCAACGGCAAGAGCCAGACGCCGTGCGTGACGCCGTCGGAGAGCGTAGTGGGAACGTGGAAGGAGAAGAAGCTGAAATAATCCAGCTGCTTCCCGATTCCACTCCGACAGGAACCTCCCGTTATTTCTGTTCTTTGTCCTTGCTGTCGCCGGTCGTGTGCTTATCCACAATGGCCATGAACTCCTCACCGCTGATGGTTTCCTTGTCCAGCAGGTAGGCGGCAGCCTCGTGCATGATGTCCAGATGGCCGGCAATGAGCTGGCAAGCCTTCTGGTGGGCTTCCTTGATGATGTTGAGCACTTCGCGGTCGACGTCGGCTGCCGTCTCGGCCGAGCAGGTCAGCGAAGTGTCGTCGCCCAGGTAGGCGTTGTTCACGGTCTCCAGCTCCATCATGTCATACTTCTGACTCATACCGTAGCGGGTCACCATGGCGCGCGCCAGGCGGGTAGCCTGCTCTATGTCATTGGAAGCACCCGTCGAAATGCTGCCCAGCACTACTTCTTCGGCGGCGCGTCCGCCAGTCAGGGTAGCAATACGGTTGAAGAGGTCGTCGCGGCTCATCAGCACCTGCTCACCCTTGTCCACCTGCATGGTATAGCCCAGCGCGCCCGATGTGCGAGGCACAATCGTAATCTTGTGTACCGGTGCCGAATGGCTCTGGAGGGCAGCCACCAGGGCGTGGCCAATCTCGTGGTAGGACACGGTCTTCTTCTCGCTAGGCGAAATGACCTTTCCCTTTTTCTGCGCGCCGGCAATCACGGTTTCCACACTCTCTTCCAGGTCGGCGGTAGTCACCTTGTCGCGCCCCATGCGTACGGCACGCAAGGCAGCCTCATTCACAATGTTGGCCAGCTCGGCACCCGACGAACCGGCTGTGGCACGGGCCACGACGTCGGTGTTCACCTGGTCGCATTTCACGTGCTTCAGGTGCACGGCCAGTATGGCCTTGCGGCCTTCCAGGTCGGGCAGCTCCATTTGGATGCGTCGGTCGAAGCGGCCGGGACGCAAGAGCGCCTTGTCCAGACTTTCGGGACGGTTGGTAGCAGCCAGTATGACTACACCCTTGCGACCGTCGAAGCCGTCCATCTCGGTCAGCAGCTGGTTCAAGGTCTGTTCGCGCTCGTCGTTGCCGCCCAGCCCTGTGTCGCGCCGCTTGCCGATGGCGTCAATCTCGTCGATAAAGATAATACAGGGCGCCTTCTCGCTGGCCTGTTGGAAGAGGTCGCGCACCTTGGCCGCACCCATACCCACGAACATCTGCACGAACTCCGAACCCGAGATGGCAAAGAAAGGCACCTTGGCCTCGCCCGCCACGGCGCGTGCAATCAGCGTCTTGCCCGTTCCCGGAGGGCCCACCAGCAGGGCACCCTTGGGCAGCGACGCACCGATATCGGCATACTTCTGCGGATTGTGCAGGAAGTCGACTATCTCGTTCAGCGTATCCTTGGCCTCATCCTGTCCGGCCACGTCGGCAAAGGTGGTCTTCACGTCGGAGTCGGCATAGATTTTGGCTCCGCTCTTGCCAAAGGACATGAAGTTTCCGCCCGCACCCATGCGCGCCTGCAGGGCTTTGCCGGTCTGCCGCCAGATGAGGTAGAAGATGAGTCCCGGCAACACCCACGTCAGCACAAAGTTGAGCAGGGGCGAGTTTTCCTGCGGAATAACCTGGTTGAAGACTATCTTTCCGTCCTTGTTGGGACTCTTGGCCTGCAGCAGGCGGTCCACCAGCTCGGGGTCGTCGATGGTACCGGTCTGGTAGTCCACCTCTTTTCCGCTCTCCTGCGCCGAAAAGTAAATCTGTCCTTTCTCTATCACCACATTCTTCACCAGTCCGCTGTCCACCTTGGCTATGAAGGTGCCGTAGTCGGCCGGTTTAATCTGACGGCCGGTGAAGGAAGGAACAATCAGTCCGTTGAGGAACAGCATAATCAGAAGCCCCAGCAAAAGTCCCACGTAGGGATTCATCCGCCTGGGCGGTTGGCTTTGTTTTTCTTGATTCATATTTACAGGCTTTTTGATATCCGAGTGCAAATATCGCAAATGCCTCTCAGAACAAGTTATCCAAAAGAGATAAAGAGTGTTCCAAAAGTATTAAAATGTTCTTTATTCCTGTATTTTCCTCATTTTCTCCGTTCTTTTCGTCCTTTTCCGCTTACTTATTCATAGCCCGATAGGGATGGATTCCGACCTCATGGAGCACCATTATGCATCATAGCGACAGAAAAGGCCGGAACCCTTTTTCCGCTTTCCGCATAAAGCCGTATATTTAAGGCACAAAAGCGGCGCCAACAGGGCGGGAACACATAGCCGACAACTTCCCGCTGGAGACGACAAGCGCCACCTGAAAGAAACTGAAACCGAAATAACCGATATGAGACATTTTATCCTACTCCTCCTGCTGCTGGCCTCCCTGCCCGCCGCAGCACAGAAAATACAGAAAGTATGTGGCGAGTACACATACTACGTACCCGAGAACGTGTCGCGCAGCGCAGCCATGCGCACGGCACTGGAGCGCGCCAAGATTCAGGCGCTGGCCGACGAGTTCGGCACCATCGTGTCGCAGACCAACACCAGCATAGTGAAGGACAACAACGGACAGGCCGACAGCCGCTTCTTCTCGCTGGGTTCGACCGAAGTGAAAGGCGAATGGATAGCCGACGAAGGAGAACCGGAATATACCTTCGACATCAACAAGGACGACGGCACGCTCATCGTCACCTGCCGTGTATGCGGCAAGGCGCGCGAGATTGTGAGCGCACAGACGGAGTTCGTGGCCAAAGTGCTGCGCAACGGCACCGAAGAAAAGTTTGAGAGCGATACCTTCAACAACGGCGACGACATGTTCCTCTACTTCCAGTCGCCCGCCGACGGCTACGTGGCCGTCTACCTGGTGGACGAGACGCCCACCGCCTACTGTCTGCTGCCCTACCGCAAGGACGGCGACGGCCAGCAACCCGTACGCCACGGACAGAAGTACGTATTCTTCTCGCCCAAGCATGCCGGCAACGACGCCGCCATCCTGGACGAATACACCCTGACATGCAGCCGCGCACTGGAGCACAACCAGATATACGTCATCTTCTCCACGCAACCCTTCACCAAGGCGCTGGACAGCCAGGAGCGTGAGGCCATCCCCCACCAGCTGGACTACGAGGACTTCAACCGCTGGCTGGGCAACTGCCGGAAGAAGGACACCAAGATGGGCGTGCAGGTGAAGGAAATCACCATACGCGGCAACGGAGAGTAAGGCCTACCACAGCAGGCTCAGGCTTTCGGCCAGTGGAGGTAGACGTCCTTAATCATGCGGCAGGCCACCAACAGGTCCATGCTGCCGGTATTGACCAACAGGTCGTAGTGATGGGGCTCGCCCCACTTGCGGCCCGTGTAGTATTCGTAGTGAGTGATGCGGTGGTGGTTAACGCGTTTTATTTCGGCTGCCGCCTTCTCGGGCGCGATGCCGTACTCCTCCGTGCAGCGGACAGCAGCACTCTGCGGGTCGGAGTAGCAGAACACCTTGATGACCTGCGGATTGTCCTTCAGTACGAAGTCGGCACAGCGGCCCACGATGATGCACGGTCCCTTCTCGGCCAGTTCCTGCACGATGCGGCTCTCGGCCACAAACAGCACATCGTCGGGCGACAGACTGTGCTCCAGCGAATTCTTGCCGCTCTGGGCAAAGATGCACTTCAGCCAGAAGGAGGGAATGGACTGCTCGTTTCGGATGACATAGTCCTCGTCCATGCCGCTCTTGCGTGCCGCCAGACGGATGAACTCGCGGTCGTAGAGTTGCAAGCCCAGCTCGCGCGCCAGCATTTCGCCCAGCAGATGGCCGCCGCTGCCATACTCGCGGGCAATGGTGATGACCCGGTGGGCAGGCGCGGCAACGGAAGCCGCAGGAGCCTGAGCGTCAGCCTTAATCCACCTGTCGAGCACCCGGTAGCAGGGACTGATGTAGTGAACAATAGGTCCTACCAGCAGGGCAGCCACCACCGTGCCCTCGCGCACACCGCGGATTTCGCCCATGAATATGAACGACAGCACGCAGGCCAGCATCACCAGCGTGACGTCGAAACCCAGCTTCACAAAACCAAACTCCCCGCGGAAGCGGTGGGCAATGACCTTTACGAAATACTCGCCCGACACCATGGCCACACTGACCTTGACCTCCAGCGCAATGCCCACAGCCAGGATGAAACAGCCCACCAGTAGGCTCAGTATCTGCATGGGATAGCTGTGGGGCTCCAGCCAATGAAGGATGTTCATGGAGCAGTCGATGAACGTGCCGAAGCACAGCGAGATGGGTATCTGCAACAGATACATCCGAAGGTCAGACTTCAGCTCCTGCCACGTCATAAGAAGCAGCTCGCAAGCCACAAACAGCAGGTTAATCAGGATGGTCCACTGCCCTATAGTCAGCGACGTGAACATGCTGAGCACATACATGACGCTTGTGATGGGCGACGTACCCAGCAAAGCCTTGGTGATAAAGGAAATGCCGAAAGCATTGATGAACAGGGAAACGACAAACAGCGCATAGCGCCGGAAAAGATATACATTCATACTCCTTATCTTATTTTTCTAAACGCAACTTTCAGGCCGCGAAGTTCGCCCCATTTTTCCAATTACAGTTCATAAAAGAGCAACCATCCTTGGTCGAAAACGAAACCAATTCTAACTTTGCAGCATACTAAAACGACAACTCGCATGGAAGAGACCCTCATCGGACTGCTGAAGACGGAAAACAAAAAGGCTGGAAACGTGGCCTGCCACCGGGCACAAGGCTGCACGGACCTGAGACTGGAGAACGGATTCTTCTTTGTCCACACCACGCGCGGCAACGCCACACTGACCGACCCTTACCGCACCTACGAACTGGCACCGGCCACGCTGGCCATACTGACGCCCAGCATCAGCGCCCGCCTGCACGCCACCACGCAGCACTTCCGCGCCACCCTGCTCTACATCGTACCCTCTTACTTCGACAGCCTGCCCGACAGCCACCCGCTCTACACCCAGCTGTCGGCCTTCCTGGCCACCTTCAGGCTGCCCGTCATAGGGCTGGAGAAAGCCGACAGCGACTACCTGCAACAGACGCTGCAACTCTTCACCGACCGCCTGACTGACTTCCGCTTCTACGGCAACGGCATGGTGCGCCAGCTGTGCAGCTTCCTGCTGCTACAGGCCACCGAGCTCTTCTGCCGCCAGGCGCAACCGCTGTCGCTCTGCGTCAGCCGTTCCAAGGAGCAATTCCGCGAGTTCAAGAAGCTGGCCGCCACCTACTACCGCCGCCACCACAACATTGCCTTCTATGCCGACCAGCTGCACCTGTCGACCACCTACCTGTCGCGCATCGTCAGGCAGACCACCGGCCACACCGTGCGCTTCCACCTGTCCGAGCTGATATGCGCCGACGCGCGCCGGCTGCTGGAGTGCACCGACATGGAAGTGAAGGAGATAGCCGACACGCTGGGCTTCTCCGACCAGTCGGCCTTCGGCAAGTTCTTTGCCAAGAAGACCGGACTGTCGCCTCAAAAATACAGGCAGAAACGCGAGCGCCGCCCCGACGGCCGTCAGTAGGACACACTGACCTCAAAGCCCGCCTCGCTCACCAGCCGACCAATGCGGTCCAGCTCCTCGTGCGTGGCCTTCAGCAGGTCGTGGTCGGGTGTCTCGCGGTCGATGGTATAAATCATGACCTTCTGCGGCGCAATCTCCTTGACCCGCTCCAACCAGGGCAGCACGTAGCGGTCGGACGTATTGTCCACGTCGCGGCCCAGGTAGCCTCCCTTCAGGAACATGGTCTGAATGATGCACCGCCCCTTGAACGCCTTCATGCCCTCCACAATGCTGTCTACCGAGTAATGCCCCGTGGTAGGACGGTCTACCAGGCGTATGTAGTCCTCGTCCACGGTGTCCAGCTTCAGGATGTTGTTGTCCACCCGGCTGAGGGCGTCGAACACCTCGGGCTTGTGGATAAAGGTGGAGTTGCTCAGCACGCTCACCTTGGCGCGGGGGAAATACTTGTCGCGCAGGGCCAGCGTGTCGGCTATGATTTCGGCAAAGTGCGGATGTGCCGTCGGCTCGCCGTTGCCCGCAAAGGTCAGCACGTCGGGCGCGGGTCCGTTCTGCTGCATGTCCTGCAGGCGCTCCTCCAGGGCACGTGCCACTTCCTGGCGCGTGGGCCGCGGCAGGCGCGGGCGATGGTCGGCATTGAAGCCACACTCACAATAGATGCAGTCGAACGTGCACACCTTGCCGTCGGCCGGCATCAGGTTGATTCCCAAAGAAACCCCCAAACGGCGGGAATGGACAGGGCCGAAGATGGGAGACGGATAGATTACTGTCATAGCAAATAAAAATAAGACACAGGCAAAAATACAAATAAAACGGGAATATCCGCACGACGGCGGCCAACATAGCATGCCGGATGGCCCGGAATGCCGCCGGAAGGCTGTCTGGAGGCCATATCGAAATGCTCATGGTAGCAGTTAACTCCCCGGTTGGTAGCAGTTAACTCCCCGGTCGGTGGCAGTTAACTCCTTGGTCGGTAGCAGTGGACTACTACATACGACGGCAGTCCACTGCCTGCGCAACAGGGTAGGCCTATAGCGCGGAGGCGGCGGACTGCCATAGAGCGGCACATCCGGGAAGGATAGCCGAAAATGCTGTGTTTCTGATAAATATACGGTCGCAGACCTTCGGATGGGCGAAGAGGCTTATTGCTTCTTCAGCGTCAGGCCCAGCATGAGGCCGTCGTAGGTCTCGCCCAGCTTGCCGATGGCTTGCAGGGTGGAGTTGTTGCTCTTGCTCGAGAGGTAAGTGATGAGGTCGAGCAGCTTGTCGGACTTGAAGAGCAGGTTCAGCTCGCTGGAGGTGCAGTTCACTTTGGCGTTGATGCCCACCAGCTTGGCAAACTTCAGGTTGACCGTTCCGGCCTCGCTGTCGTAGGTATAGGTGCCGGGCAACTTCTTGGAGCCGACGGTGGCGCTGAAGGAGTTGTCGTCGTTGAAGGTGAAGCTCATCTTGCCGGCCGTGATGCCCACCTTGCCCAGGTATTCGTCCAGCTTGCCTTCCACCACGTTGGCGGCTACGGTGCCTCCGGCCTTGTTGAGCAGGTTGTCCGACTCAAATTCTACGGCCGAGCCGGTGAATGACCAGGTGCCCGTCAGGCTGGCAGTGTTCTTGCCGGTAACGGTATTCACTACTTTCTCAATGTTCTCTTTGTTGAGCAGGTCCGACAAAGACTGCGCACGTCCCTCTGCCGCAACCAACAGGGTGGCTGCCAGCAGGCTAAAAAATACAAGTTTCTTCATCTTCTTTTTCTTTTTATTTATTTTTGGGGGTTGTCATTCTTTGGTTGGGGGGGAGATAATTGGAAGGAGTTAGAGGGAGTTAGAGGCCAATAGATGGGTAGATGAACCACGAATCATTGGCCGCTATTCCTAACATAGTTATACTATCGGCCTTTAACTCCTAAACGGAGCGAAGCGGAGTAATAACTCCCTCTAACTCCCGCAAGCTTCGCCCTTGAGCGTGGCCGAGCTGGAGCCGGTGATGCGCACGTTGACGAAATCGCCTATGTGGTGGTTGCCACGGTCGAAGACCACGACGCGGTTCTGCTCCGTGCGGCCGAAGAGCTGGTCGCGGCTGCGCTTCGACACGCCCTCCACCAGTACTTCGTAGGTCTTGCCCACGCAGCGTGCGTTTGCTTCGGCCGAGAGGCGGTTTTGCAGGGCGATGATTTCGTTCAGCCGGCGTATCTTCACCTCTTCGGATATGTCGTCGGGCAGGTGCTTGGAAGCGTAAGTGCCGGGGCGTTCGCTGTACTTGAACATGAAGGCCGAGTCGTAGGCACACTCCTCCATGAGGCTGAGCGACATTTGGTGGTCTTCCTCCGTTTCGCTGTGGAATCCGCTGAAGATGTCGGTCGACAGGCCGCAGTCGGGGATGATGCGGCGGATGGCTGCCACGCGGTCCAGATACCATTCGCGGGTGTACTTGCGGTTCATCAGCTTCAGTATGCGGCTGCTTCCGCTCTGCACGGGCAGGTGGATGTGGCGGCATACGTTGGGCTCTTCAGCAATGACACGCAGCGTCTCGTCACTCATGTCCTTGGGATGCGAGGTGGTGAAGCGGATGCGTACGCCCGGGGCAGCCTGTGCCACGGTGCGCAGCAGGGTGGGAAAGTCGGTCACCGTGCCGTCGGAGCTTTCAAAGCGGTAGGAGTTGACGTTCTGTCCCAGCAGGGTGATTTCCTTGTATCCCTTGCCGACGAGGTCTCTCACCTCGTTCAGTATGCTCTCCACGTCGCGGCTGCGTTCGCGTCCGCGAGTATAGGGCACGATGCAGTAGGTGCAGAAGTTGTTGCATCCGCGCATGATGGACACGAAGCCCGATATGTGGTTGCCGCAGATGCGTGAGGGAATGACGTCGCGATAGGTCTCGGTGGTGGAGAGCTCGACGTTGATGGCCTTCTGTCCGGCCTCGGCGGCTGCGGTCAGTTCGGGCAGGGTCAGGTAGGCATCGGGGCCGGCCACGAGGTTGACGTGGTGGTGCTCAATAAGGTCGTCCTTCACACGCTCGGCCATGCAGCCCACTACGCCCACAATGAGGTCTTTCTTCTTCTTCCGGTAGGAGTTGAAGTATTCCAGGCGGTTTAGTATCTTCTGCTCGGCGTTGTCGCGTATGGAGCAGGTGTTCAGAAATACGGCATCGGCCTCGTCCAGATTCTCGGTGACGGTGTATCCGGCCATCTTCATGACGGAGGCTATGACCTCGCTGTCGGCCACGTTCATCTGGCAGCCATAGGTTTCAATCAGCAGCTTCTTGCTGTCTTCGTTGGCGGAGCAGGCTCCGGCAGTTGCAGATTTAAAGTCTGCTTCTGTTCTTTTTTCCATTTCGGTTCTGTTTTTACTTATGTTATTTGTTTAAGTTCTGCAAGTTTACTCAAGTTTCGCATATAACACTTTCCTGGAAGTTAAGAAGTTAT
>ULPZ01052294.1_pt1 | contig 19858 bp, 22 predicted proteins | sample 1953991 | NCBI WGS metagenome assembly ULPZ01 (sample SAMEA4835642, study PRJEB28245) | human gut metagenome | biome: gut microbiome; material: fecal sample | place: Denmark | collected 2008
TTTTTTCGCTGCTTCTAAATTTTAACTGTAATATTATGAGAATAGAAGAAATTGACTCTAAGGAAAATCATCTCGTCACTAATGAACGCCCAACGGACATTAAGACAATGAAAGAAATCAATCCGAATGAAAATAAGCAGATGCCCTCACATAGTTATTGGTTTCCATTGTCAGTAGGATGCAATAGGTTATTATGTGTATTATGTATTATATTAACGGTAATCGTAGCAGCAGGACAAGACGAGGATGATGTTGTGACTGCTATCTTCGTTACTCCCATTGTTGGATTTATATTATACTTAGCTGCAATTTGGGTGTATCAAGGTTTCAAAGAATCCTCAAAAGTCTTCGACGACAATGAAAAATGAATACGCAATCCCGTTGGCTGTATTAATCATATTGATATTGGGTATATTGAACTCTATTGTCGATATGGAAATCGAAGAAAAGAAAGAGGAGAATCGGGAACGGTATTTTTCGGGGTATTACGATGAACCCATCTTAATGGAGCAGTCTATTTTTACGAAAGATTGGGATACATATCAGGTGCATGCGGCATTTAGTATTAAAATACCTCCTTCGATGGAAGTAAAGGATACAAATTGCATTTATACACCCAATATGTACGATTATCACTGGAAAAGGAGACGTATTAAAAGTCTCCCTATCATCTTTACTCAAAAGGGACTGGCTGCAAGAGACACTTCTGCATTCAACACTTATTGCCGAATCATTATTGATCTGGAGCAAGGACGGAAAGGGGAATTCATGAAAGCTGATGAAAAAGAAGAACTGTCCATTGAGGATATTCGCTATATTCAAGAATTAGTGAACGTCGGCGACTACAAATTGTTGGGAAAACCCGAGGCCTGTTGGGTTAGAATTGGATATATATATGCCCTAAACATTGAATACGAAAGGGAGGGTGAAGAAAATTACCATACAAGCGTAAATACCTATCTACTATTTAATGATAGCCAATATATTATCATAACATTGTCATATAGGAGAGAAGATGAGTGCCTGTGGGAAAAGGAAATGGAAGCTGTCATAAGCAGTTTCAAATGGGAGTAGTTCTTGATAGAAAGCTACTGTAACTAAGCCTACGAGTTCAGAAAACCTGCTTGCTAATATGAGCAACAGATAAGCTGATAAAATGCGGAATATTCTCAGCTTATTTGCCTCCCGTTAAATCATGTTAGCCATACGGATTCTCTTCTTCGCCTCCTCCAGATGGAGTTTCTGCTTCTCCGGTGTCATCGGGCTGTGTCTTGTCGAATTCAATCCATTCAATGTTATTGCTTACCATGCTGCGTGTAGCTGCTCCTGTAGAGGCAGGATAGGTGGTTTCAGGGGTGAAATTCACTTTTACATGCTGCAGTTGTGTCTGAAAATCGAAGTCTTCTTCGTTTGCCACGCCTTTTGTGTTCAGCCCTAATCGGAAAGAGCCAAGGCCTTCCAGCTTTACGCTTTTGCCTTGTGCCATGTATTGTGACATGACGTCCGCCATTTCTGTCAATACGGCTTTGACGTCTGTTTTGGTCACAGTGCTCCTGTCGGCCAGCGCTTCTGCTATCTGGTCGGTGTTGACGGGCGAGCCTATTGTGATTGCGCGGGGATAATATACGTTGGTTTTGGGGTTATATGCTTTTTTGTAGAATGCCATATTCGTGATATTTTTTTAGGTTAATGTTCTGATTGTGTTTTGTGGGGTGGGGGAGTTTGTCGCAAAGGCTTTGTGTGGATGCTTGTCGGGCCATGTCCTGTTGTCTTTATGGAAATATCCCGGCAGGGTTTGGGCCATGTTGTCCATATTCTAACAGGGGATGTTGGGTGTGATGGGTATGACGGAATGCTTCTGCTTGTCTGAATTGTTGTTTTACTCTGTCAATTTATTTATAGCTTACTATTGATATTCTTCTTCTCTCTTTAATACTATAACGCAAAAAGTTTGTTTAGGTTACCTGATTAATTAATAAATATTACATTTATATAACACTTCTTAATAGCCTTTTTGTCTACATTTGTTTTACAAGTCAATAAAACAACGACTTGCGGCATTAATGTTGGATATTTTTCCATGCTTTTAAGTGAAAAAGCATATAACGATAATGTAGTAAGTCATTGCTGCCAAGAAAGGTCGTATATTTTGGGCGAATTGGCCTGTATTTATTCTGTTGGAATTATTGAAATCTCTGTTTTGAATTGGGAACCCTGAGGTGGAGATTTTTCTAGAGGCTTCTTCTAGCGGGTAATTTTTGTTGACACATGCGTTTAATTTGTGTATTATCGGAAAACTCCAATTTTCCGGTAAGGGGATTTGTATGCAAAATCGAAATCTTTAGCCAGAGCTTCGGTACTCGTCTTTTCTCCTGATTTTTTCTCTATAGATAGATGATTTGTAAAATAAAGATGTAAAAAAGTTACAAGAAAAAGGAACTTTTTCTGATTCTCTTCGTTACTACTATATGAGTAGTTCAGTAGTAGTTAAGTAGTTCTAATAAGTACTATCATTAGTAAGTAGTCATACTTTAAGTACTATCATTAGTAAGTAGTTCTATTAAGCATTATCAAAAGTAAGTAGTCATACTTTAAGTTCTATCAGTAGTAAGTGGTTATACTATGTATGTTCTTACTTTGCATATTGTGTCTTTACTTTGGAATTCCTCTTTTCTCTCTTTCTCTGTAGCTTTTGAAGAAAAAATCCCTATTATCACTTGCTTTCAACAAAAAAGGCTTAACTTTGTAAGCTGTAAATAGCTGAACACCGATATGGAAAGTCAGAATGTGAAAGATACGGTAAGGCAGATATTCACCGAATATCTCAACGCGAACGGGCATCGGAAGACTCCCGAACGCTTCGCCATACTTGATACGATTTATTCCATAGACGGTCATTTTGATATAGATACCCTGTATTCTCTGATGGTAGAGCAGGAAAAGTTTCGTGTCAGCCGGGCTACCCTCTACAATACTATCATTCTTCTGATAAATGCCCATCTGGTCATCAAGCATCAGTTTGGCACCTCCTCCCAATACGAAAAATGTTATAACCGCGATACGCATCATCACCAGATATGCACGCAGTGTGGCAAGGTGACGGAGTTTCAGAATGCAGAGTTGCAGCAGGCCATTGAGAAGACAAAGCTGAACAGATTCAATCTGACCCACTACTCCTTATACATATACGGTATATGCAGTAAGTGCGAGCGGGCAAACAAACGGAAAGACAAAAATATTAAATACAAGAAAGAAAAATGAAAGTTGACATTCTGTTAGGATTACAATGGGGCGACGAAGGTAAAGGAAAGGTCGTCGATGTATTGACTCCCCGTTATGATGTGGTGGCACGCTTCCAGGGCGGCCCCAATGCTGGACATACATTGGAGTTTGAAGGCCACAAATATGTACTTCGTTCTATCCCGTCGGGTATTTTCCAGGGTGATAAGGTAAATATCATCGGTAATGGCGTTGTGCTCGACCCGGCTTTGTTTAAGGCTGAAGCCGAGGCTTTGGAGGCTTCGGGTCATAACTTGAAGGACCGTCTGCACATTTCCAAGAAGGCTCATCTCATTTTGCCTACTCATCGTCTGCTGGATGCTGCCTACGAGGCTGCCAAGGGCGATGCCAAAGTGGGTACTACCGGTAAAGGCATCGGCCCGACTTATACGGATAAGGTTAGCCGTAACGGTTTGCGTGTAGGCGATATCTTGCACAACTTCGACCAGAAGTATGCAGCAGCCAAGGCACGCCACGAGCAAATCTTAAAGAGCCTGAACTATGAATACCAGCTGGATGAACTGGAAAAGGCCTGGTTTGAAGGCATTGAATACTTGAAGCAGTTCCAGTTGGTAGACAGTGAGCACGCAGTAAACAACCTGTTGAAAGAAGGAAAGTCAGTGCTTTGCGAAGGTGCGCAGGGTACGATGCTCGATATTGACTTCGGTTCTTATCCGTTCGTTACTTCTTCCAATACCATTTGCGCCGGTGCCTGCACGGGCTTGGGCATTGCTCCCAACAAGATTGGCGATGTATATGGTATCTTCAAGGCGTACTGCACGCGCGTTGGAGCCGGACCTTTCCCGACGGAACTGTTCGACGAGACGGGTGACAAGATTTGCACACTGGGACATGAGTTTGGTTCAGTGACAGGCCGCAAGCGCCGTTGTGGATGGATTGACCTCGTTGCCCTGAAGTATGCCATCATGATTGACGGTGTGACGAAACTCATCATGATGAAGAGCGACGTGCTCGATACTTTCGAGACCATCAAGGCTTGCGTGGCTTATAAAGTGAATGGCGAGGAAATCGACTACTTCCCCTTCGACATTAGCGAAGGCGTAGAGCCGGTGTATGTTGAATTGCCGGGCTGGCAGACCGACATGACCAAGATGCAGAGCGAAGACGAGTTCCCCGAAGAATTCAATGCCTACCTGTCCTTCCTTGAAGAGCAGTTGGGTGTGCCCATCAAGATTGTTTCGGTAGGTCCCGACCGCGAACAGACCATCGAAAGATATACCGAAGAATAATATATTTGCAATAAAACAGTGTGTGCGCAGGCTCGTTGGCTTAGGCCGACGGGCTTGCGTTTTTTTATGTGTTGTGTGGCGGATTTGATTGGCTGCTTATCTGTTCGGCCAGAGGCAGATAAATTCATGGAATTCGCTTATCTGGTAAATTTAAGCCCGAAAGTTTGTATTTTCGTGTAGTTTTTCCTGCATGCCCTGCGTCTAATGGTCAAAAAACTGAATGAATATGATATGAAAACATTGGATACAACATTTGCGCAAATGATAGAAGAGCATAAAAGCACCATCTACACGGTGTGTTTTATGTTCTCAAAAGACTCCGATGAAGTGAACGACCTGTTTCAGGAAGTACTCATCAATCTCTGGAAAGGATATGAATCGTTCAAACAACTCAGCAGCATTGATACCTGGATATGGAAGGTGAGCTTCAACACCTGCATTTCCTGCGAACGGAAGAAGAAGGTGCGTGCCACGGTTCCTCTGACCATGGACATCAACCTGTTTGAGGACAAAGACGAGGATGCCAAGCAGATACGCCGTCTGTACGACCGTATCCATCGGCTCAAGCCTTTCGACCGGGCCATCGTCCTGCTGTGGCTGGAGAATATGAGTTACGAGGAAATCGGCGCCATTGTCGGACTTTCGGTCAAGAACGTAGCCGTGCGCTTGTATCGTATAAAGGAGGAATTGAAAAAAATGTCGAACCAGTAAAAAAGTGCATCATTATGGAAAAACAGTCAGATAATTTCGAGTTGGAAGATATGAAACAACAAATCAGGTTGTTGAAGGACAAGTTGGCCAAAGAAGCGATTGTGAACGACCGGTTAATCCGGGAATCGACCAGGGACAGGATATCCTACATCACCCGTAAGAAGCGAATCTGCTACGCTATGATAGTCTTTGCCCTGATATATTGCAATATGCTGTTCATCAGGCTGGAATATTCGTGGTTCTTCTGCCTGTACACTTCCTTGTTCCTGGTAGCGGCAGGTATATTCCAGTGGTACAGCCATCAGGGAGTGGAAATGAAAAGGATTACGATAGACAACTTGCTGGACATCAGCAAAGCCCTGGCACGTATGAACCGCCTGGGGTTGCGCTGGCTTTATTTCGGCGTGTCTTTCTGCTTGTTGTGGTTGGTTTGGTTCATGGTGGAGAGCTATCCCAAGGAAGGCGGTGAGTTTATCTGCTACGGAGGATCTGTGGGCTTTGTCGTTGGCAGTGTCATCGGTATCATGCACTGCGTGGTTATCAGACGGAAGGCAAAACAGGCCATTCGGGATATTGAGGAATATACGAAGGATGAGGCTTAAAAGGACAGTCAATCTGCCGTAAGAAGTAAAGGTGTGCCAAGGCGTAACAAAAGTGTTTTCAATCACTATGGTTTACGTCCCGGCACACCTTTGTGGTGTGAGATATATGCAGTGTCTTTCCGTTTCCGGCTACGTGGGATAATTCTGTAGGGGCAACATCACTTCGCCGTTTCCCCATAGAAGTAGGCTGCTGTTGCGCCGCCGTCAACCAGGAAGTCCGAGCCTGTGATGAAGGCTCCACGGCTGCTCATCAGCAATTCTGCCACGTTGGCCACTTCGTCGGCTGTGCCTGGACGATGTGCCGGACAGTTGGCAAACATCTGCTTGTAGAACTCGCCACGCACTCCGTTGAATTCGTCGATGGCCAGCGGGGTGACGATGATGCCGGGCGAAATGGAGTTGATGCGTGCGCCTCGCTTGCCCCATCTGACGGCCTCTGCCATGACACGCTTCACGTTGCACCGCTTTGCCAGCTGATAGGCATGCAGCGTATCAAGTATGTTTTGTGGTTGCAGCACTTCGAGGTTCAACAGTTCGTCGGTCGGCGTGCAGGCCAGCTGCCTGTCTATGTCCTCGCCAAGTGCCGCCAGCCGGTGTCCCGACTGGCTGGAGATGGTGATGCCTGTGCCACCCGGCCTGATGACTTTTCCTACCTCCTCCAGCAATACGGCTGTGCCATATAAGTCGACTTTTAGTATTGTCTCTACAGATGCTTGTGAAGGCGACACTCCGGCTGCATTGACCATCATTGTAATGTCGCCATACTGCTGGGCGGTGTCTATCATATTCAGGACGGACGAGCGCAGTGACAAATCCATTTCAAGCGGCAAGACGTCGAAGCCAGCCTGATTCATCGTGTTGGCCACTGCCTGTGCATGCTCCAGGCACTTGTCGCCGATGACAATCTTCATTCCATATCCCATCCGCCGGGCTATTGCCATACCTATTTGTCCGGCTCCGGTCAGTATCATTACTTCTTTTTTCATACCGTTCATATTGTTTTGAGGTTTACTTTGTTTGCAAAATTACTGCCTGTCGTTTTCTTCCTTGTTATACAAAACTCGGAATGACTTCACCATAACACTGATGTTGCTTTTGTTTTTTGGGATATAGGTCGGATAAGGGATATAAAACACAGGTTTTCTTCCCGGAAACACGGATTTCGGATATGGTATGTGACAGGCTTCAATAATACTTCTTACTTTTGTGGATAGATAAATGAATGGAGTTCAATGGACAAACAACTGCTGAATATCGAAACCGTGACCGAATACAATGACATGCTCGGTGTGGAGACCTTGCATCCGCTGGTCAGTGTGATAGACCTCTCAAAGGCGCGTCCCATGCGCCACCTGCGGCATACATTCAGTTTCTACGTGGTATTTCTGAAGGACGAAAAGAATTGCGACCTGCTCTATGGTCGTCAACGCTATGATTATCAGAAAGGGTCTGTCGTATGCCTGGCACCAGGACAGGTCATCGGCATAGAGGACACGGGTGAGGAGTTTCAACCCCGGGGCTATGCCCTGTGTTTCCATCCCGACCTGATTCGCGGCACTAACCTTGGACGAAGCATAGGGGAATATACTTTCTTTTCTTACGAGGTGAATGAGGCACTGCATCTGTCGGAGCGTGAGCGAAAGACATTCATAGACTGCCTGACGAAGATTCAGGAAGAGCTCTTGCACGACATAGACCGGATGAGCAAGCGATTGATAGCAAACAACATAGAACTCTTGCTCAACTACTGCCTGCGTTTCTACAGCCGACAGTTCATTACGAGGCAGGATGCCAACCGCGACATCCTGACCCGCTTTGAAGCATTGCTCGACCGGTATTTTACGGGCGACAACGCCCTACAGAAAGGACTTCCCACCGTGAAGTATTGTGCAGGCGAGCTCTGCCTTTCTACCAACTATTTTGGCGACCTCATCAAAAAGGAAACCGGACGGACGGCTTTGGAGTATATACAGAGTAAAATTATAGGTCTGGCCAAGGAGCGGCTGTTGATTCCTGCGCATTCTGTCAGCCAGGTGGCATACAACCTTGGCTTTCAGTATCCACAGCATTTTACGCGGGTATTCAAGAAGGCTACCGGCATGACGCCGAATGAGTATCGGACAAAACAGGTTTGAGGATACGTGATGCTTGAAATGTATATGCTGTAACTCAGAAGGTTGACTATGGATATGCTGGCAGTTAACTGCCAGCGACCAAGCAGTCCACTGCTACCGACCGGGGAGTTAACACTTTCTGACCGGCGAGTTAACTGCTACCGAGCGGCGAGCAGACTACGGTCATGAGGCGGATTGCAGGTTGTGGGTGGTCCGCCTTTTTTTCTTTACCCGGTCTTGTTATTCTGTGTGGTTTTTCACGGCTGTTTCACAGGAATTCTGTAAATTTGTCAGCACTTGCAGCCTGCTGTTGCAGGTTGGCATGATTGGTTTATTATTAAATCCTGAAGAAATACTTGGCTTATGAAAACACTTCTTTTAGCTTTTACTTTATTGTTGGGCAGTTTCTCTCTTCCCTTGCGTGCCCAGAATTATTCTCCAACGGAGGAAAATTTGAAATCCCGTCAGGAGTTCCGCAATGCCCGCTTCGGCATCTTCCTGCACTGGGGACTCTATGCCATGCTGGCCACGGGCGAATGGACCATGACCAACAAAGACTTGAACTATAAGGAGTATGCCAAACTGGCAGGCGGCTTCTATCCTTCGCGTTTCAATGCAGCCGAGTGGGTGGCTGCCATCAAGGCGTCGGGTGCCAAGTACATCTGTTTCACCAGCCGCCATCACGAGGGCTTCTCCATGTTCCATACCCAATACTCCGACTACAACGTGGTAGACGCTACGCCTTTCAAGCGCGACATCCTGAAAGAACTGGCCGACGAATGCCACAAGCAGGGCATACGCCTGCATCTCTATTACTCGCACCTCGACTGGTATCGCGAGGACTATCCGTGGGGACGTACAGGCCGTGGCACAGGACGCCCCGACCCGAAAGGCAATTGGGCAACTTATTACCAGTTCATGAACAAACAGCTGACCGAGTTGCTTACCAACTATGGCGAGATTGGCGCCATCTGGTTTGACGGTTGGTGGGACCAGGACCAGAATCCTGACTTTGACTGGCAGCTGCCCGGACAGTATGAGCTGATACACAAACTTCAACCGGCCTGCCTGGTGGGCAACAATCATCATCAGGTGCCTTTTGCGGGCGAAGATATTCAGATTTTCGAGCGCGATCTGCCGGGCGAGAACAAGGCCGGCCTGTCGGGACAGGACATCAGCAGCCTGCCCCTGGAGACGTGCGAAACGATGAACGGCATGTGGGGATACAAGATTACCGACCAGAATTACAAGTCGACCAAGACGCTTATTCACTACTTGGTGAAAGCAGCGGGCAAGGATGCCAACCTGCTGATGAACATCGGCCCGCAGCCCGACGGTTGTTTGCCCGAGGTTGCTGTTCAACGTCTGAAAGAAGTAGGCCAGTGGATGCAGACTTATGGCGAAACCATCTATGGCACACGTGGAGGCTGCATTGCTCCGCACGACTGGGGCGTGACGACCCAGAAGGGCAACCGGCTGTTTGTTCATATCCTCAACCTGCGGGACAAGGCTCTTTTCTTGCCGTTGGAGGGACAGACAGTGAAGCGTGCCTTTACGTTTGCCGACAAGAAACCGCTGAAGTTCAAACGGGTAGAAGGCGGCATCACGTTGCAGCTGGGCGAAGTGCCCACGGAGGTTGACAAGGTGGTGGAGCTGCAGCTTGACTAAAGCTTTGGCATATCTTCATCTCTTTACTTAAGTTTAACTGCGTTGATTTTCAATTCGCAAGTTTATTAATTGACTGTAGTTAAGGAGATAAGAAGTTAAGGAGTTAAGCCAATACCTTGTAAGCTGTTTGCTTCTCTATTGGCTTTTAACTCCTAAGCCCGTCCAAGACGGGCGATAACTCCTTTTAACTCCTTTTACTCCTTCAAATTTGGCAAGTGCGAAACTTGAGTCCTTTAGAATACAAACGCAATAGAGGCGCCCAGCGTCACGTTGTGCATGGCAGTCCTGCGGCTGTATGAACGCACTTCTCTGTTTCCTTCCTCGTCTGTCCACGAGTTTTTCAGGTCGTAGGTCAGTCGGGGGGCAGCAAAGTCATAGTCGGCATACAGGCGCAGGGCTGCGTCTTCTTTGTAGCGGTAGGTTAGCGACAGGCCGGTACCTACTTTATATGAATTGCTTTTCCTTATTTTCAGGAAGTCATCGTCTACAAATTCTTCGTTCAGTAGTTCCTGACGTGTCAGGCCTTCCTGTTGCATGTAGTAGTCCACGTCGGCTTTGTAATACTGGTTGTATTGTGCTTCGCTTACCAGTTGACGGTTGAATATCTGTGGATTGATGCGACAAATCGAGTTTTGATTGAAGTTGGCAGTCAGTCGGCGTCCGGCCAGTAGCTTGGTGCCCAGCTGGAAATGGCGGCTCAACGGGTAGGAGAGGTAGAGACCCAGGTCTATGTCGAACATGCCCAGGTGGTCCGACTCCAGCTGGTTCAGCAGAAACATGTTGACCGGCGCTCCCTCCTTCAGGTCGTTGTCCATGTCAAATCGGTTCAGGTTTTCGGTTGGAATGTCAGAGGCTATCGGGGTAGTCGATACCTTCAGGCGTCCGCCTATACCTATGTAAGTATTGAAGAAGTAGGCCCCCTCGGCACTTACCACCGTGCTGATGCCTGTCCTGAGGCGCATGCTCAGTGGGGCACCGTCTTCGGCATCGTACAGTTCGGCGGTCTTCAGATAAGCGGGGCCTGTGGCCAGGCCCATGTTGAAGGCCAGGAAAGACGGTGGGGCGTACCGGTCGAAACCGGCTGTAGAATGGAAGCCAGTCTTGTCGCGTTTGAAAATCAGGTCACTGAAGAAGTAACCTAGGTCGGTGGATAGGATGCCGATGCCTGCGCCTACCAGTACGTCGCCAATCCAGTGCCGGTTGTTCAGTTGCCGGGTGACGCCGGTCAGTCCGGCCAGAGTATAGCCCCCGATGCTGTACCAGGGGCTTTTCATGCCATACTCCTTGTGCAAGATGGTGGCGCACATGAAAGCAGTGGCCGTATGTCCGGAAGGAAAGGAGTTGCTGGTCGAGTTGTCGGGTCTCTGTTCCTTGATGCTGTATTTCAAAGCGTTGACCGTGCCGGCCATCAGTATGGCCGAAAATGCGTTGCTTACAGCCATCTCTTTCCATGTGCTTCGGCTTTCCACTCCTGCCAGCTTCATGCTCCAGGTGGCGGCCAGGGGGATGTATTGGGTATAGTTGTCGTACTTGCGATGGAAGGCGGGTTCAAATCGGTTGCGCAGCGTCCTGAAGTGATTGTTATGTTTTTGGGCGATGAGGCCTGATACAACGAGCGGTATGCCCATGTAGGAGAAGTTTTGGCGGAAGGCATATCCGGTTCTGTTTTGTGAAGTGGACGACATGTGGTGGCAACTGTCGTTGCTGGTGGTTGCACCTATGGTTGAATCAGTGCCCGAACCGAATGTCAGTTGAGCAGTTATTAAAAAGAGAGTTGCTAAGAGAATGAACTTTTGTGTCATGGTCTTGTTGTCTTGAATATGGCATACTGGTTGCGGGTGCAAAGATAGTGTGCCGACATAGTTTCAGGGAAGTTCGCAGATGTACATCTTTGTTTGGTAATTTATTGATTATTAATTGGATAATAGCTTATGATGCTGTACATTTGCTGAAATGACATACTTTCAGAAGATGCAGGAGCGGTGGAAAGGTGGTTTTTCTGTCCGAAACGTAAATTATGGGAATATCCGGGCAAAATCTATAATCTGTGTTAATTCCTTCTGTTGCTTGACATTCTTCTTCTATCTTTGGCAAGATATTTGTTCTACTTTCAGAAATTAAACTTAATTAATCATTTAAATAAAGAAAATTATGGGAACAGGAATGATAGGAATGCAATGGATTATATTTATAGGTGTAGCAGTAGTGAGCTGGCTGGTGCAGATGAATCTGCAGAGCAAGTTCAAGAAGTACTCCAAGATACCTACCGGTAACGGCATGACCGGTGCCGACGTGGCACGCAAGATGCTCAACGACAACGGTATTTATGACGTGCAGGTGACTTGCACACCCGGACACTTGACAGACCACTATAATCCGGCAAACAAAACAGTCAATCTGAGCGAAAGTGTTTACTCCAGCAACAGCGTCATGGCTGCTGCCGTAGCAGCCCACGAGTGCGGACACGCCTTGCAACATGCTCGTGCATACGCTCCGCTTACCCTGCGCAGCAAGCTGGTGCCGGTGGTTTCGTTTGCTTCGAGCATCATGACGTGGGTGTTGTTGGCCGGTATCCTGATGTTGAATAGCTTTCCTCAGCTGCTGTTGGCTGGCATCATCCTTTTTGCCATGACCACGTTGTTCAGCTTCGTCACGCTGCCGGTCGAAATCAATGCCAGCAAGCGTGCGTTGGTATGGCTCAGTGCCAGTGGCATAACCAATGCTTATAACCACGACAAGGCAGAAGACGCCTTGCGTTCGGCCGCTTATACTTACGTAGTAGCAGCTTTGGGTTCGCTTGCCACACTTATCTATTATATCATGATATTCATGGGACGTCGCGAGTAATCGGACGTTTTTATGCTTAGGAAAAGCTAAAACCTGTAAAATCATTGTTTTATAGCGGATTGTTTCTTATCTTTGAAAACGTTGGCGAATGAAGCTGGTCAGAGAACCTTTTTCGGACGTTGCGTGTTAATTAGACTATAAGTGCGATGGATGCACGGAAAGTCCAGAATAGGGCTGTGTTGAAGTCAGTATTAGCAATCATTAAATAAGTCAATTATGAAAAATCTAAGATTGGAAGCTGTTGTTATGGCTCTTGGCCTCGTCTTGATGGGGCTGATGATTAGAGGGGGCATCAATGATTTTAAGGATAAGGAACGCATCGTGTCGGTAAAGGGCTTGGCCGAAATGGAGGTACCTGCCGATAAGGTCATCTGGCCTTTGGTCTATAAGGAATTGGGTAATGACCCGGTAAGCATTTACAATAAGATAGCCGAAAAGAATGCGGCTGTGGTGAAGTATCTGAAGCAGAATGGAGTGGCCGAAGAAGAAATCAGTATTGCTCCGGCCGAAATTATTGATATGGAAGCCGACCGCTATGCCAGCCAGAATGTAGCTTACCGCTACAATGCCACGTCGGTCATTACCGTAACGTCGAAGAATGTGGATTTGATTCGCAAACTGATTACGAAGCAGACCGAGCTGCTGAAGCAGGGCATTGCCATTGCCGGCGGCGACTACCGTTACAGTGTGTCTTATGAATTTACGGGGCTGAACAATGTGAAGCCACAGATGATAGAGGAAGCGACCAAGAATGCGCGTGCGGCTGCCGAAAAGTTTGCTAAAGATTCCGATAGCAGCCTGGGCAAGATACGCAACGCTTCGCAGGGACAGTTCTCTATATCTGACCGTGACAGCAATACGCCCTATATTAAGAATATCCGTGTAGTTACTACAGTCAATTATTACCTGAAGAACTGAGAGAGGACGGATATAATCTCTTTAAAAGAAGGGGCTATATAAATATGGGTTATGTAGGAGGCGGAGTTAAAGCTCCGCCTCTGTTGCTTTCTCGGAGGCTTTATGGAGCTTATCTTTGACATTTGTCGGCCGAAACTGTTGATATAGGGCAGATTCCGTATCTTATTATTTTGCAGTTCAAGAAAATACTTCTATCTTTGCGCCCGAATTTATATGAGTCAACATAATGTCTCACTGAATTAATTATCAATCAACTTAATTATTTTAATGGAAAACTTAAAGAACGTTGCTCCTATTGAAGACTTCAACTGGGATGCGTATGAAAATGGTGAAGCCGCTACTGGCGTAAGCCACGAAGATCAAGAGAAGGCGTATGACAGTACGCTGAACAAAGTTAACGACCGTGAGGTAGTTGACGGTACCGTTATTGCAATGAACAAGCGTGAAGTAGTTGTTAATATCGGTTACAAATCAGACGGTATCATTCCGATGAGTGAATTCCGTTACAATCCTGACCTGAAGGTTGGTGACACTGTAGAAGTGTACATCGAAAATCAGGAAGACAAGAAAGGACAGCTGGTTCTTTCTCACCGCAAGGCTCGCGCTACTCGTTCTTGGGACCGCGTAAACGCAGCTTTGGAAAACGAAGAAGTTATCAAGGGTTACATCAAGTGCCGCACAAAGGGTGGTATGATTGTCGATGTATTTGGTATCGAGGCTTTCTTGCCCGGTTCTCAAATCGACGTGAAGCCTATCCGCGACTACGATGTATTCGTTGGCAAGACTATGGAATTCAAGGTTGTTAAAATCAATCAGGAATTCAAGAATGTGGTTGTTTCTCACAAGGCTCTTATCGAGGCTGAACTGGAACAACAGAAGAAAGAAATCATTAGCAAACTCGAAAAAGGACAAGTTCTCGAAGGAACTGTTAAGAATATTACATCTTACGGTGTATTCATCGACCTGGGTGGCGTAGACGGTTTGATTCACATCACTGACCTGTCTTGGGGCCGCGTTAGCGATCCGAAGGAAGTGGTTGAACTCGACCAGAAGCTCAACGTTGTTATCTTGGATTTCGACGACGAGAAGAAGCGTATCGCCCTCGGTTTGAAGCAACTCACTCCGCATCCTTGGGATGCCCTCGATCCTAACCTGAAGGTTGGTGACCACGTGAAGGGTAAAGTTGTCGTTATGGCCGACTACGGTGCATTCATCGAAATCGCTCCGGGTGTTGAAGGTCTTATCCACGTATCTGAAATGTCTTGGAGCCAGCACCTGCGTTCTGCTCAGGACTTCATGAAGGTGGGCGACGAAGTAGAAGCTGTTGTTCTGACTCTGGACCGCGAAGAGCGTAAGATGTCACTGGGTATCAAGCAGCTGAAACCGGATCCATGGGAAACTATCGAAGAGAAGTATCCTGTAGGCAGCAAGCACGTTGCTAAAGTACGCAACTTCACTAACTTCGGTGTATTCGTAGAAATCGAAGAAGGTGTTGACGGCTTGATTCACATCTCTGACTTGTCTTGGACTAAGAAGGTTAAACATCCTTCTGAATTCACTCAGATTGGTGCCGACATCGAAGTTCAGGTACTGGAAATCGACAAGGAAAACCGTCGTTTGAGCCTCGGTCACAAGCAGCTGGAAGAGAATCCTTGGGATGTATTCGAAACTGTATTCACTGTAGGTTCTGTACACGAAGGTACTATCATCGAAATGCTCGACAAGGGTGCCGTTGTTGCTCTGCCTTACGGCGTAGAAGGCTTCGCTACTCCGAAGCACCTTGTTAAGGAAGACGGTTCTCAGGCTCAGCTCGAAGAGAAACTTCCGTTCAAGGTTATCGAGTTCAACAAGGACGCTAAGCGCATCATCCTGTCTCACAGCCGTATCTTCGAAGATGCTGCAAAGGCAGAAGAAAGAGCAGAGAAGAAAGCTGCCAAGAAGGCTAACAGCAAGAAAGAGGAAACTCCTGTTATCCAGAACCAGGCTGCTTCTACTACTCTGGGCGACATCGATGCTTTGGCTGCCCTGAAAGAGCAGATGGAAGCTGACAGCAAGAAGTAATCAGACTTTAAGCTAAAATTATAAGAAGAGGGTTCTGTCCATATTGGGCAGAATCCTTTTTATTTTGTAGATAGCTTAGGTTCTTGTTTTAGCACTCCACTACTTATAGCATAGTAGTTTACCACTAGTGGAATAGCAGTTTACTGTTAATGAGATAGTAGTTCACTGCTGATAGGATAGCTGTTCACTACTGATAAGACAAATAAGTATTCTTAAAAAAATACGAATTTGTCTGTTGTTTGACACACGCGGCTGCGTTGGCTTACACATACGGCTGCATCGACTCATACTTGCGGCTGCGTGTTCTCAAGTCTCTCTTCAGCTTCGTAACTACCTTCTTTAGCAGGCTAAAGTCCCTGTTTACACATGCCAAATTCCTCTTGGGCGACAGAAGGCAACTATCAAAAAATGCCCATTTCATCGTAGTTTCACACCCGCAGAAGATGTTTTGCGATGGTAAGTTTCACGCCTTCACGGTCTACGGAGAGTGCTGATTGTCAGATTGATGTGGTGAAACATACATTCGTTACGCATGTTTCGCGCACGTTTCTTGTGTTGTCTGTGTGTTGTCCTGTGTTTCAGCATAGAGGGTGCTCCTCGTTCATCTTTCACCGCAACAGGCTGATTACCAGCGGTAAAACTGTGAAAGTTCGCCTGTGAAACTTGTTTCATGGCCGGTTCTGTGTCCGTTCAGGAGGATGTGTGGTTTGCTGTCTCCCGTTCCTTTCACAGGAAACCGTTGATAATAAGTGGTGTATTGTGAAAGGAATGAAGTTTCACCCGTTTTGTCTTCTTAAGATTTGAGTTCTTAGGTCCCGCATCAAGTGCGGGATGACCATGCGGACGATGGATAGAATAAAATTCATTTATGGTCATCTGTTTCGTCTGTGTCATCTGTGTGCCCATCGTTGATTCGCTTTCTGTTAGCCTTTACTTTCTATATGTTTCGCCAAAACCGAAACTTTAGTTACATTTGTCCTGTCAATACTTACAGTATCGGATCTTTATGGAGAAGTTTGAGCTACATATCCTGGGTTGTGGGTCGGCACTGCCTACCACGCGCCATTTTCCCACCTCGCAGGTGGTGAACCTGCGCGACAAGTTGTTCATGATAGATTGCGGTGAAGGGGCGCAGTTGCAGTTTCGCAAGTCGCGCCTGAAGTTCTCTCGTCTGAACCATATCTTCATTTCACATCTTCATGGCGACCACTGTTTCGGACTGCCGGGGCTTATCTCTACGCTCAATCTGCTGGGGCGTACGGCCGACCTGCACATTTATTCGCCTGTTGGATTGGAAGAACAGATGGGCCCTATGCTGGCCTTCTTCAACCGGCAAATGACTTACCAGGTTGTGTTTCATGCTTTCGATACCAACGTTTCCACCCTGATTTACGAAGACCGTTCGCTCACCGTTACTACTCTTCCGCTGCGCCACCGCATGCCCTGCTGTGGCTTCCTCTTTGCCGAGAAACCAAGCCCAAACCATATTATGCGTGAGATGGTGGATTTCTACCAGGTGCCGGTCTATGAGCTGAACCGCATCAAGAACGGGGCCGACTACGTGACGCCCGAGGGTGAGGTAGTGCCTAACAGTCGGCTGACTACTCCGGCCGACCCTCCCCGCCACTATGCCTATTGTTCGGACACTGTTTACATGCCTTCGCTGGCGGAAGCCTTGCAGGGCGTCGACCTGTTGTTTCACGAAGCTACTTTTGCTGAGGCCGACGCTTCCCGTGCTCGCGAGACTTTTCACACTACAGCTGTGCAAGCTGCCATGCTGGCTCGTGATGCCGGTGTCGGCCGTTTGCTTATAGGGCATTACTCGGCGCGCTACGAAGATGAGTCTTGCCTGCTTGGCGAGGCAACGGCTATTTTCCCCCATACACAGTTGGCTTCAGAGAATCTGTGCGTGCAGGTGTAGATATGGGTAATAGATAAAAAAAGCCATTTTCTTTGCATCTTTTTGCTTTATCGCTCAGAATAGCGTATATTTGTCCGGAAGAATTGAATGGACAGTTATACCTCTGCAAAAGGGAAGGTTGCTTATTAATGAAAAGATTTTTAATTTATTTCTTATTCTCACTGGCTTTCTCGTCACAGTGCGCTTGTTGGGCACAGGACGGTAAGGACAAGGACGAGGTGGCACGCCAACGTCAAGAGTCGCGTGTCATGGTTTTTCCGTTGTCTGAAAGCCAGGTGCAGGTGAAGCATGCCGAACCGGGTACGCGGATGGAAGTTTACAGCATCCTGGGTGTAAGGATAGCTTCCGTACGCATTGAGTCGGACAATCAGACCGTTTCGCTGAATTTGCCGAGGGGTTATTATATCTTCAAGATTGGAAATGTGGTGAGGAGGGTTGTCATTAAGTAAGCCTCTGGCCACCGGGCACACCAAAGAAACAAACGCGAACAGAAATCTATGAATGCTTCCTACAATGAACGCGAGGTCCTGGCCCTGTTGCAGGATGAGAGTACGCAACGGCAGGGTTTTGAGATGATTGTGGCGCAGTATAGCGAGCCGCTCTACTGGCAGATTCGCCGTATGGTTCTTTCACACGATGATGCTAACGACCTTCTTCAGAATACTTTCTTCAAGGCCTGGGCCAATATAGACTACTTCAGGGCCGAGGCCAAGCTCTCCACCTGGCTCTACCGCATTGCGCTGAACGAATGCCTGACTTTCCTGAACAAGCAACGGGCAGCCACCAACGTGTCGCTCGATGACCCCGAAGCCGATGTGCTTCAGCGGCTGGAGGGCGATGCTTATTTCTCGGGCGACAGGGCACAGATGCTGTTGCAGAAAGCATTGCTTACGTTGCCCGAAAAGCAACGTATGGTCTTCAACCTGAAGTATTATCAGGAGATGAAGTATGAAGACATGTCTGATATCTTTGGCACGTCGGTGGGAGCACTGAAGGCATCCTATCATCATGCCGTGAAGAAAATAGAGAAATTTTTGGAGGACGAGTATTAAACCTTTAAGGGAAAACGGTGTCTAACTAAAACAGAGAGGAGAATCTTTATGAAAGAAGAAGATAACATTTTAAGGAAAGTCGGAACGGGAAATCCTTTCCAGGTGCCCGACGGATACTTCGAGAATTTCACCTCCGAAGTGATGCAGCGGCTTCCGGAAAAGGAAAAGCCGGCATTTGTAATGAAAGAACCGACACTGTGGGACAAGGTGAAACCATGGATTTACATGGCAGCCATGTTTGCAGGGGCGGCTCTGATTATACGCGTGGCTTCAGACGACAGGCAGAAGGCTGCGGTGGCCGAGCAACTGGCAGGCGAAGTGGTGGACATGGAAGAACTGTCTGACGAGGACATCAGCCTGGCGGTAGACAATACGATGCTCGACGACTATTCGCTGTATGTCTACCTGGCCGATTCTGAAACGAACGGAATATCAACTGATGCTGAATGAATATATGAAAAGACTGATTTTACTATTCGTAATGATAGGCGGTTTCTTGCCTTTGGTCTGGGCCAATGGAGGGTGCGATCAGCGCCTGACGCGTGAGGAGTTTCGTGCTCGTCAGCAGGCCTATATCACCGAGAAGGCTGGGCTGACGAAGGAGGAGGCCGATAAGTTCTTCCCGCTGTATTTTGAACTGCAGGACCGAAAGAAGGAACTGAACGATGAAGCATGGCGATTGCTGCGCAAGGGTAAGGACGAAAACATCTCCGAGGATCAGTATGAAGAAATCATGATAGGTGTCTATGACGCTCGTGTGTCGACCGACCGGCTGGAGCGTAGCTACCTGGAAAAGTTCAGGAAGGTTCTTTCTTATAAGAAAATCTATAAAGTGTTGCGAGCCGAGATGCGTTTCAACCGTGACTTGTTGAAAGGAATGCATCGCAACAAAGGTGGTAAGGATGCCGATGCCCGTAAAGGCAAGTAATGTTTAGTATTATATGTAGTAGCTCTTCTTTTTTGAAGATAGAGTAATGTATGGATAAAGTGCCGCCCCGGTTGCGCTTCCCTGTTCCGATGGATGGGGTGCTGCCGGGGCGGAGTCTGTTTGGACCTGTACTGCAGAAAGTTACTCTTTACAGATGTAGGCAAGCCAAGTAGTCGTAGTGTTTTCCTTCTTTTACCAGTTCGGCCTTGAAGCCGCTTTCGGCGGCATAGTAGGAAAGGGTATTGAAGTCAATGTAGAGCCAGTCGAAGCTCTCACCCTCCACATTTTTGTATTTCATGCGGAAATCTACTTCGCCATAGTAGCCATCGGCCAGGTCTATGCTGAAGCTGCCGTCTTCTTCCTCGAACAGGTAGCGCAGGTCGCTCGAATCCATCAGGATGCGTCCGCCGGGATTCAGCAGTAGCTTCATTTTCTGGAAGAATTGTGGCAGTTTTTCTATCTTGCCTATTATTGCTGTCCGATAAAAATTTATCTAAGGCATAAAAA
>ULPZ01032798.1_pt1 | contig 19597 bp, 14 predicted proteins | sample 1953991 | NCBI WGS metagenome assembly ULPZ01 (sample SAMEA4835642, study PRJEB28245) | human gut metagenome | biome: gut microbiome; material: fecal sample | place: Denmark | collected 2008
ACAATCAATAACCTTGATACTAACGCTGAGAATACACAGGCTGCTGAGTCACGTATCCGTGATACAGATATGGCTGATGAGATGGTAAAGTATAGCAAGAATAACATCCTTTCACAGGCTGGTAATTCTATGCTTGCTCAGGCTAATCAGCAGACACAGGGTGTACTTTCACTTCTCGGTTAATAAGAATTACTACTATAAGCGAAAGAGCTGGTGCATGCACCAGCTCTTTTTGTTTATAGAGTATAAGATAATATATTGCTAGGAGAATATATGTATGGTATTTAATAAAAGTTATTTCGAAGCTGAAGTAAGAGAAGGATTTTATGTAACATCAGATATAAAGCATGCATGGGCGGCACAATTAGAAGTTCTCAATGATGTTGATAAAGCATGCCGAGAAAATGGAATACAGTATTTTGCAGAGTGGGGTACACTTCTTGGAGCAATAAGACATCATGGATTCATACCATGGGATGATGATATGGATATATGTATGAGAAGACCAGATTATGAAAGATTTTTAAAGATTGCCAAGGATATTATGCCAAAAGGGTATTGTATATTTGACATGAATAGTGATGCAGAGAATGATAATGCAATATCTAGAATTATTAATGGACGAAATATTAATTATGACAGAATACATCTTGAAAAATATCATGGATTCCCATATATAGCAGGTCTGGATATATTCCCACTTGATTATATAGCTGCGGATGAAGAAGATGATAAATTTCAATGCGATTTAATAGATATAGTATGGACAGTTGAAAAACTGGCAAGAAAAATCGAAAATAAAAGTGATGAAATAGATTGGGACAAGGCTCCGGCAGAATTGGAATTACGCTTAAGCCAGGTAGAAGAATTATGCGGAGTGACAATAGAAAGAAATAAAAGTATAGCACAGCAGCTTCTTATATTGGTTGATAAGTTGAGTGGATTGTATACAGAGGAAGAAGCTGACTATATTACGCTTATGCATGTGTGGCTTGGAAATAAGAATTATAAGTTTCCTAAAGAATATTACAGAAAAGAGATAAGAGTACCATTTGAAAATACAGAAATACCAGTACCTGTTGAATATGATGCCATATTAAAGACAAAATATGGTGATTATATGACACCAGTTCATAACTGGGACACACATGAATATCCATTCTATGTTAAACAGAAAAAACACTGCATAGCAGAGGGGATTAAATCAAATGATTACAAGGATACATATAAGGATTATATGAAATGTAAGGAGCAAACAGATGTAATCAGAAAAGCAAAAAGGATAGTTAAAGATTTTAATGGAAATACTCATAAGACAGTGCTTTTCTTATCGTATAAAGCAGAAAACTGGAATACGATGGATAATATGTATAAGAAATATTGCCAGGAAAAGGACACTAAAGTTATAGTCCAGAGTGTTCCGTATTATTACAAGAATGTTGATGGAACTTTTGATAAATATATAGATGGCGGAACATATCCGGAATATGTTACAATTACACCAATAGATGATTATAATTATGTGAATGAGAATCCAGATGTAATTGTATTCCAGTATCCGTATGATAATTATAATTCAGCGGGAACAACAGATCCTGTGTTTTATTCATATAATCTTGCATCACATACACAGAAGCTTATATATATTCCATATTTCAGAACAGATGAAATAGATGAGAATGATATGAGAGCATATACTAACATGGATGCGTATGTAACAATGCCAGGAGTTGTATACTCAGATAGAGTTATAGTACAGTCAGAAGGAATAAGAAAGCTGTATATTAAAAAGCTTATAGATTTTTTTGGAGAAGAATCAGAGGCTGAATGGGAAGATAAGATAGAAGCGGAAGATATTGGAGGAATTTAACTTATGAAGAAGGTAATAACCTATGGGACATATGATTTATTTCATGAAGGACATTACAAGCTTTTACAGAGAGCAAAGGCATTAGGAGATTACCTTATTGTAGGTGTTACTACAGAACATTTTGATGAGGCACGAGGTAAGGTTAATGTAGTTGATTCTATAATGGACAGAATTGAGAATGTCAGGAAAACAGGGTTTGCAGATGAAATTATTGTTGAGGACCATGATGGGCAGAAGATAGAGGATATTCAGCGTTATGGTGTTGATATATTTACTGTTGGTTCAGACTGGATTGGAACATTTGATTATCTTAAGCAGTTCTGTGAGGTTGTATATCTTGAAAGAACACCAGATATATCATCAACTTTAGAGAGAAAGAATAAGTTTAAGATTGTTAATGTTGGAATTGTTGGAACAGGCAGGATTGCTCCAAGATTCATATCAGAAGCGAAGTATGTAAGTGGTATTAATATAGCATGTACATACAATCCTGAAAATCAGAAGGCACTGGCATTCAGCAACAGACATGATATTCCTAATTATAGTGGAGAGTATGAGGAATTTCTTAAACAGGTAGATGCTGTATATATAGCTTCGCCTAATGAAACTCATTATGATTATGCCAGAAAGGCACTGGAAAGTGGTAAACATGTATTATGTGAAAAACCGGCAGCGTTTACCAAGGCTGAAGCACAGAGCCTGTATAAGTATGCAATGGATAATGGACTTGTACTTATGGAGGCTGTTAAGACTGCTTATTGTCCAGGCTTCGGGCAGCTTATCAATATGGTTCAGTCAGGTAAGATAGGAAGAGTATGTGATGTTGAAGCATGCTTTACGAGACTTGCTAATATTGATTCAAGAGAGAGAACAGATGCAGCATATGGTGGAGCATTTCTTGAATTCGGAAGCTATACTCTGCTTCCTATTATTAAGCTTCTTGGAACAGACTATAAGGACATACATTTTGATACAATATATGACGAGAATGGTGTTGACCTGTATACCAAGGTGTATATGTCATATGATAATGCAATGGCATTGTCAAAGAACGGAGTAGCTGTCAAATCAGAAGGCCAGCTTGTTATAGCAGGTACGAAAGGATATATTCTTGCATCATCACCATGGTGGCTTACAAGAAGATTTGAGGTTCATTATGAAGATTCATCAAAAGTTGAAGTATATGAGCCAATATTTCAGGGAGATGGCTTTAGATATGAGATAAGTGATTTTGTATCTAAGATTAATGGAATAGATAAGAATGGATATAAGCTTACTGCCGAGGAAGCGATTGCAATGGCAGAAGTTACGGAAGCTTATATGAAGCAGAAGCGAAGACTTGCTTAATGGGAGATTAGAATGTTTTTTAATGATGAATATTATAAAGAACAGAACAGAGATGGATTTATTGTTTCACAGGATATGAAGCGGGTGTGGGCGGCACAGCTTGAAGTTTTACAGGAAGTAAAAAGAGTGTGTAATATTCTGAATATACATTTCTTTGCAGACTGGGGGACATTGCTGGGTGCAGTAAGACATAAAGGGTTCATACCATGGGATGATGATATGGATATAGCAATGCTTCGTAAGGATTATATGAGGTTCTTGTCTGAAGCACCTGCACTTCTTGAAAAATATTATGAGATTAAAAGTGTATATAACGACCCTACAGATGACACTATTAAGGCTAGAATAATTAATGGACGGCATATTAATTTTGAACCAGATTTTCTTTCTAAATTTCATGGCTGTCCATATGTTGTGGGTATTGATATATTTCCTGTTGATAATATAACTGAGGATAAGGACAGGCTTGATAAACAGATTAGTGGGCTTAGGTTTTTGTTAAAAATGGTACAAAGCATTCCGGAGGAAGCTCCATATAGTGATGATGTACTGGAACTTATGAGAAAAGTAGAGAACACATTTGGAATACCAATTGATTATAACAACAGGCTCAGACATGAATTGAAGAAAATATACGATATTGTATGTGCAATTTATCAGAATGAGAAAACAGAGGAAGTGTGCTCAATGATAGATTTTGCTGAAGGTTGGGACTATCATGCTAAAAGAGAATGGTATGAGGACATATGTGAACTGCCATTTGAAAATACAACAATTCCAGTACCGGCAGGCTATGATGGATTATTGCGGATAAAGTATGGCAAAGATTATATGACACCACGAAATGTTGGAAGTTCGCATAATTATCCATTCTATAAAAGTCAGATTGAAGAATTGAGACTTGTTATGGAACATGAATTTAACAGAGGATTTACTACAAATGAGGTTGTGGAACTTATTCATGAGAAAACCAGAGCAGCCGTTATTAACATCGGAATAATAGGGACAGGTCGGATAGCAGCCAGATTTCTTGAGGAGAGTAGTTATGTCAGTGGTATAAATGTATCGTCTATATATAATCCACACCTTGAGAGTGCGTTATGGTTTGCAAAGAATAATAAGATTGATATAGATGGTCCGATGATTCTTACAGATGATATTGAGGTGTTCTTTGATTCAGTTGATGCGGTGTATATAGCAACGCCACATGAGACACATACAGAATATATTAGTATGGCTCTTAGAAGAGGAAAGCATGTGCTATGTGAAAAACCAATGGGATTGAATAAATCGGACATAAAAGAAATGCTTGCCATTGCCAATGATAATAATCTGGTATGCATGGAAGCAATAAAAACAGCATATTGTGCCGGATTTCAACAGATTCTGGATATTGTTAAGAGCGGCGCAATAGGAAAAGTAAGAGATGTTGAAGCTGCGTTTTCTAAGATAGGTGCAGCAGCAGGAAGAGAAATGTGGGGCAGGTCAGGCGGAAGCTTTACTGAGCTTGCAAGCTATTGTCTGCTTCCGGTTATGAAGCTGCTTGGCACAGATGTAAAAGACATTCATACATATTCAGTAGAAAGTCCTCTGGGGACAGATTCATATACCAAGATGATGATAACATATGAAGATGGTGTAGCTACTATAAAGACTGGTCTTGGAGTCAAGACAGAAGGTGAACTTATTGTGGCAGGAGATGATGGATATATAAGAGTTCCATCTCCCTGGTGGCTCACTAAGAGAATAGAGGTTCATCATGAGAATCCTAATCAGATTGAGGTGTATGAGGAAGAATTTGCTGGCGGAGGATTGCGTTATGAAATAGAAGCATTTGTAAAATGTATTAACAATCCGGGAAATGTAAAGAAGATAACTGATGAAGAAAGCATATGGCTTTCGGATATGATGGAGCAGTTTCTAGCAAAACGAAAGGTTGATGTGCATAGTGCGGATACTGAGTCGTTAAGAAATGTTAATATATGGGCGCATAGAGGCAGCAGTATGATGAATCCGGAGAATACGCTTCTGGCCTTTAGAAAAGCGGCGGAATTAGAAGGAATTACTGGTATTGAATTTGATGTGCAGCTCACAAAAGATGGTGAAATTGTGGTTATACATGATGAGAAGGTGGACAGGACTACAGATGGAACCGGTAATGTAAGAGATTATACATTGAATGAACTTAAACAGTTAACTATAAGTGGAGACGGTGAAGTTCACAGTATTCCTACATTAAGAGAAACATTTGAAATGCTTGCACCATATTGTAAGAACAAAGGTCTTCGTCTTAATATTGAACTTAAGAACAGTATTATAAGATATGAGGGGATGGAACAGAAGGTTATTGATATGGTTTCAGAGTTTAATCTGGAAGATTATGTTGTGTACTCATCATTTAATCATGATTCAATAGGGCTTGTTAAGCAGATAAAAGCAGACGCAGAGGTGGCATATCTGGCAGGTGATTATCATAGGTGTATGGACGGTATCAGAAAATACGGTGGTATGACAATTCATCCGGCACAGTGGGGAATGCCTGTCAACAAAGGTGATGTAGAGGATATAAGAAATGCCGGATTTTGTGTGCGTATGTGGAATGGAAGTGAGCCATTGTATGGACAGTGCAGGACATTGCCGGATACAGATTTAAGAGAATACTACAGACTTGGTGCAACAGATATATTTACTAATGTGCCAGAGAGATATTGTGTGAACAGGAGATAATTATGTTAGCAGGCGTACAATTAAGTGACAGATTAAAGCTTGAAGCAATTGCAGATGGTGGATTTTCATATGCTGAGATACCTTATGAGATTATAGAAAGAAATGAACTTCCAACATATGAGAAGAAAGATGGGGATTCACGGGTACTTAAGGTTTCAGGATTTTCATATCCTCTTGCAAAGCTGACTCCGGATAAGCTGTATGAGCTTCTGAAAAATTGCAGGAGATATCAGGGGAATTATATAGTTTTGGATACAATGAACTGTGAGGCAGGAATTCTTGAAAATGTTGTAGAAGAGTGCTCTATGATGATAGCAGATTACAGAATACCTATATTTTTAGAGAATGGCTGTAATGGAAACGATGAAGCAGGATATCTTAATGGTGCATATTCTGATATATCTTCTTTGAAAGCCGTTGTCGAATACTGCAACAGACTGTGTGATACACCTATAGTTGGAATAGCTATAAATGTTGGATACAGTAATCTTCTTGCCAAGAATGTAAGAAGTCAGATAGACCAGTGCAGTGAATATCTGTGTATGGTACATGTGAATGATAATGGTGGTATGTATAACGAAAAACAGATGCCATTCACATTTACAAGGGGAAGAGGAAATCTTATAACTGACTGGTATCATATAATTGGTGCTCTTATTAAGATTGAGTTTTCAGGCTGGCTGATATTTGATAATAGCGGAACATTTGCAAGAGCTCCAGAGGTATTGCAGACACAATACGTGCGTATGTTACATGCAATTGACAAAGAATGGGAGAGTCAGTTTACATTTGTTGAAAGAGTGCTTAACAAGCCGGATAAGAAACTTATACTGTTTGGAGCAGGTCAGATGCTGTGGGATTATATGGACGTATTTGGAGAAAAATATCCTCCGTATTTTGCAGTTGATAATGGAAAAATGCGATGGGGAACAAAGGTACATGGAGTAGAAGTCAAAGTTCCGGCAGAGATACTTAACGTTCCTGAAGATGAAAGAAATGTTGTTATATGCTGCATGTATTATGATTCTATATCAGCGCAGCTTAAGTCTATGGGCGTTGAATACAGTGAGTTTCAGGACAGATATTTTGTATAGACATTTGGAGGAATGGAAATGGTAAAAGTAGGTGTACAGACTAAAGGAATTCTGCCAGAGATGGGAATTGAACATGGTGTTGCGATGATTGCACAGGCGGGATTTGAGATGGTTGATTTTAATCTTGATACATTTTTAAAGAATTCAGATGTCTATGGTGGAAAGATTAATAAATTTTTTGATGCGGATATTGAAGATATTCTTTCGTACTTTGGCGAGTATAAGAAGATGTTTAATAAATATGGAATTAAGCCGTCACAGATGCATGCTCCTTATCCTATGTATGTGCTGGGACGTGATGATATAAGCCAGTATATGCAGAATGTTGTAATACCAAAGAGCATTCAGATTGCCGGTTTCCTTGAGATTCCATGGGTAGTCATGCATCCGTTCAAGATGCAGTATAAGTACGGACTTGAGGCTGAACAGGCGATGAATGTACAGTTCTTTTCATCTCTTATACCGGAGCTTAAGAAGCACAATGTCAGAATATGTGTTGAGAATCTCTATGAAAGTGTTGGAGGGCGAATAACAGAAGGCACATGTGCTGATCCGGACGATGCAATATTTTATGTCGATATGTTAAATATGATAGCAGGCGAGGAAAGATTTGGCATATGCCTTGATACAGGACATATCCAGCTTGTACACAGACAGCCTGCATATTATATCAGGAAGGTAGGCAGCCGTCTGAAGCTTTTACATATGCATGAAAATGATGCTTATGGAGATCTTCACCAGATGCCTTACACATTTGGCAGCAGTCCTTCATGCGGTACTGACTGGGAGAGTTTCGCTAAGGCACTTGCTGAGATTGGATATGACGGGACTTTAAGTTTTGAGACATTTCCTTGTGTAAACAGCTTCCCATATGGAACAAAAGAAGAGGTGCTTCGGACTATACATGAGGTTGGAGAGTATATTAAGGGGAGAGTTGAGAGTGCGAGATAAGTATATTCGTGTAAATTAATGTGGAAAAATGCAAAATGTTCATGCAAAATAATGTTAAAAATAAAGAAAAATGCATTGATTTTTACATGAATGTTTATTATATTGTAATCAGAACCTTTGAGGAGGGAAGATTATGTATAGAAAAATTACAACTTTTCTGGAACAATGGAAAGAAAGTGAACATCGGAAACCTCTGATATTACAGGGGGCAAGACAGGTGGGGAAGACATATTCTGTCCTGAAATTCGGACGTACACACTATGATAATGTGGTATATTTTAATTTTGAGACGAACCCTAAGCTTAATGAAACATTTGACGAGAATATAAGTCCGGATTATCTGATACCTATTTTGTCGCATATTGCGGGACAAACAATAGTAAAGGAAAGGACCCTTATAGTTTTTGATGAGGTACAGCTTTGCGAAAGAGCATTGACTTCACTGAAGTATTTCTGCGAAGATGCGCCTGATTATCATATAATTGTCGCAGGAAGTCTTCTTGGAGTTGCAGTTAACAGGGCAAAATTTTCATTCCCTGTAGGAAAGGTTGATATGAAGACACTTTATCCTATGGATATGGAAGAATTTATGTTAGCACTTGGTGAAGATAATCTTGTTTCGCAGATAAAGGAAAGTTTTGTCTCTGATAAGCCTTTGCCATCAGCGCTTCATGATGCAGCAATGCAGTTATACAGGCAGTATCTTGTTGTAGGCGGTATGCCAGAGTGTGTAATGCAATATGCGGAAACTAAGGATTATATTCTTGTAAGACATATGCAGGATACAATACTTGCGAGTTATCTTAATGACATGAGCAAGTATAACAATCTGAATGAAATTAAGAAAACAAGACTGACATATGATAATATCACTGTCCAGTTGTCAAAGAAGAATACGCGTTTTCAGTATAAACTGATAAAAAAAGGCGGGCGTGCGTCTGAATTTGAGAATGATATTGAGTGGCTCTGTTTATCAGGGATTGTATCACAGGTATACCGGGTGGAGCAGATTAAAAAGCCGTTAGAGAATTACAGAGATATTGATGCATTTAAAATATATGTATCGGATATGGGGCTTCTATGTGCCAAGAAGGATGTAGCAGCTAATGACATTCTTTATATGGTTGATGAACTTAATGATTTCAAAGGCGGCATGACCGAGAATTATGTTAATGTACAGCTTTCAATTAATGGTTATAACACATATTATTGGCAGTCAGAACGTGGAGCAGAGATAGATTTTATTATACAGCGTGAAGGTAGACTTATACCAATAGAAGTGAAATCAGCAGATAATACAAGAGCAAAAAGTTTAAAAGTATACATGGATACTTTCAAACCGGAATATGCAATAAAATTATCTTCTAAAAACTTTGGATATGAGGACAATAAAAAGATTGTACCTCTGTATGCTGCGTTTTGTATTTAGAGTTGGCAAAGACAGGTTAAAAGGAGGGCATAGATAATGGGAATATATCTGAATCCGGGGAATGATGAATTTTATAATGCAGTTAAAAAATCTAAAATATATGTTGATAAAACAGAACTGTTAAGATTTACGAATTCAGTTTTGTCTGGTGAACATAGAAATATATGTGTAAGCCGTCCGCGTAGATTTGGAAAGTCTATGGCAGCAAATATGCTTGTTGCTTATTATTGCAAAAATTGTGATTCAAGAGGATTGTTTAGTGGTCTAAAGATAGCAGAAGATGAAACATTTGAAAAACATCTTAATAAGTATAATGTAATTCACATAAATATGCAGCAGTTTGTCAGCAGGACAGAAAATATAAAAGAAATGCTGTCATTTATATCTAAAAAAGTTACAAGGGAACTAAAAAGAGAATTCAAGGATGTAGAATATTATGAAGAAGATCTTGTTTCAGTATTGGAAGAGATATATTCTCAGAAGAAAAGTAAATTTATATTCATTATAGACGAATGGGATTGTGTATTCAGGGTAGGGCAGGAGACGAATAGTTCATATAAATTATATCTTGATTTTTTAAGAGATATGCTTAAGAATCAGCCGTATGTAGCACTTGCATACATGACAGGAATATTGCCAATAAAAAAATATGGTGAACATTCAGCATTGAATATGTTTGATGAGTATTCGATGACTAATCAGCGTGAACTCGCTGAGTTTACCGGATTCACAGAAGAAGAAGTGAAAAATCTGTGCGTCCAGTATGATATGCCATATGAAAAAATGAAACAGTGGTATGACGGATATGAACTTAAAGGTGTTCAGATATATAATCCAAGGTCTGTTGTCATGTCACTTCTTGGACATGATTTTGACAGTTACTGGACTAAAACAGAAACATATGAAGCATTAAAGAAATATATACAGCTTGATATGTATAACCTTAAAGCACTTGTAACAAGACTCATAGCGGGGGAAAGTGTACCTGTAAATCCAGATAAGTTCCAGAATGATATGACTACGTTGGAGAGTGCTGATGATGTGTTGACACTGCTTGTACATCTTGGATATCTGACATATGATTTCTACAATCAGAAGGTAACAATACCTAATCAGGAAGTGCAGAAGGAATTCATTAATTGTATAGAAGATGGTGGCTGGGAACCGGTTATGGACGCAATCCGAAGTTCAGATGAATTGCTTTCAGCTACATTAGATGGCGATGAAGAAAAAGTTGCATCAATGATAGAACAGGCACATCAGGAAAACACATCTATTTTAAAATATAATGATGAGAATGCGCTGGCATGTGTTATATCACTTGCATATTATTCAGCAAAAAAGGATTATTCTATTTTTCGTGAGCTTGCAGGTGGTAAAGGTTATGCTGACATGGTATTTGTACCTAGGAGTAATGTTAATAAGCCGGCAATGATAGTGGAACTAAAATGGAATAAAACAGCTTCTGCTGCAATAGAGCAGATAAAGAACAGGCAATATATTGAAAGCCTGAAGGGATATTCTGGGGAAGTTGTTCTGGTAGGGATTAATTATGATGATGGCGATTTTAAGAAGCATGTGTGTAGGATTGAGAAGGTGAAGGTTGGGTGAAATTTAATGTATAACCTTAAGAAATCACCAGTTTTATCCGATATAATAAACAAAGAATTAATGTATATCATATATATGTGCGAATGGAGTCGCTTGAATATATCGAAAAATATGTTACACAGAATTTATGGAGTGTAATAAATGTTGTATGGAGCTCTGCATTTGTATGCAGGGCTTTTAATTTTTGGAGATGAATATGGAATATAGATTAACAGAAGATTGGAAAGATATTAAAGAAATAATAATATTTGGGTTTGGAAAAGTAGCTCATGATAATATCGGATTTTTTCAGCGCAATTTTAAAATTGTGTATATTGTGGATAGTAATAAAGAAAAATGCAATTGTGAGTTTAAAGATATATCGGTAAAACATGTAGATGACGTTAAATATGATTTGAAAAAATATAAAATTATTATTATGACAGCTAACCGTAATGCTGCTTTAGTTGGAAAAAATCTAGAAAAACTCGGATTGCAAGATGGAAAAGACTTCTGTTCAATGGAACAGTTTCTTACAGAGTGGTTTTGGAATTATAAGAAACAAGTCTGTTTGATGGAGGTTCATAGCACGATTACATCAAGATGTACTTTAAAATGTAAACATTGTAATATGTTCATGCCATATTATAAGGAACATGTTGATTATACAGCTAAGGACATATTAGCGGATTTAGAATTATTGTTTAGACATGTTGATTATATTGTTGCATACAGGATTCTTGGGGGAGAACCTCTTATAAACAAAGAACTTGCTGACATGATAGAACAGATTGGTGAAAAATATGGAGACAGAATAGGGAATATAGGAATTATTACTAATGGGACATTGATACCAGATGAGACTCTTATACAAACCGCAAAGAAGTATGATGTCAAATTTGATTTTAGTGATTACACAGATGTAGTAGATTATAAAAAAAGATTTGATGAAGCAGTGAAAGTGGTAAAAGATGCCGGCTTAAGATGTTCAGTGAACCATTCTCTTAGATGGTGCGATTTTGGATTTCCAGTTAATAATAGAATGTATGATTTTGACAAAGTAAGAGAACATATGCTTTCGTGTGGACCGATATTCCATGGTCTTAATGATGGAAGATATTATTATTGCCATGTATCATGGAGCGCAGATAAGGCAAAGTTATTGAAGAATGTTCAGGATGATTATGTTGATTTAAGAATACTTAATAATGATGATAGTGCCAAAGAAGCTATTTTGGAGCACAGTAACGGTAATATGAAAAAAGGATTTGTTAAACTTTGTAAAATATGTGGCGGCTGTGGAAATGATAATACGGAATATGTAAAAGCAGCAGAGCAGATGTAGATTATAAGAGATAAAATGTATTGATTCAGAAGGTATATATGCATGGAACAGAAGTCAAAATATGAATTAGAAATTGAAAAATTCAGACATACATTTTCAAATATAAAAAATAAAAAAATTGCAATATATGGGATGGGAAGGCGAAGTGCAACGCTTTTACCAGGCATAAAGGACTTTAATATTGTAGGAATTCTGGACAGAGATGAAAGCAATGTTGGGAAAGAACTGTGTGGAATTAAAGTAATATCAATAGAGGATATCGAGACAAGAGTTGATTTAATTATTATCAATTCAGATCCATCTAATTATGCCATAATATATAAAAGAATTTCAAAAGATGTATCTGTTCCGGTGTATTATGCGGATGGAAGATTAGCCTGTTTATCAGATAGTGATACAAGTTATCAGCAGAATGAATATTGGAAGCGTTCATATGAAGAGTTAAAAAATAAGATAGATAAGGTAGATGTTGTTTCATTTGATATATTTGATACATTGATAATGCGTAAGATTTTTTCACCTGAAGATGTATTCAGATTAGTAGGAGAAAAAGTCAGAATAGAATTAAATTTAGATTGTGATATTACAAGTATTAGAACGCGGATATCTGCTCAATGTGGTGCTTATGCAACTATTGATGAAATATATGATCAGATAAAGAAATGTACAAATCTTACTGATAAGAATATAGTAGATATTATGAAGCTAGAGAAAGATACAGAAATAGATTTGTGTATTGTAAGAAGAGATATTGCAGATTTGTATGAGTATTGTCTAACATGTGGAAAAGAAGTATATTTTATAAGTGACATGTACTATACATTACAGGATATTAAGCATATTTTAAATAAATGTGGAGTGACAGTACCAGATGATGAACATATATGGATATCATGTGAGAAAAAGGCTGATAAAGTATCAGGTTCATTATGGAAAAAATATTTTAAATTGGTTGGTAAGGATAACAAATGTCTACATATAGGAGACAATAAAACAGGTGATGTTAAAAATCCAGTAAGATATGGAATAGATTCATATTATATTATGAGTGCTAAAGATATGTTTATGAATTCGTCAATATCAGAATTAGCATCGTATGTTAATACAGTATCAGATAGTATATGTATTGGATTAGTAGCTGCCAAATTATTTAATAGCCCTTTTGCATTGTGTAGTACAAAGGGTAAAGTATCATATGATGGCAGTGAAAATTATGGATACTGTGTCTATGGTCCATTACTTGAAAAATTTCTTATATGGCTTTATTACAATTCAAGAAAAGATGGAATAGATAAGTTGTTATTCTTTGCAAGAGATGGTTATTTCCTTGAAAAAGATTACAAGATTGTATCAGAATTATTGAATGATGGATACAAGCAGGACTGGTGTTATCTTCCAATATCAAGAAGACTCATATACATGGCAACCATGGAGAATGAAGATGATTTTAAGAGAGTTGTAGCTTTCCCGTATGTAGGAACATTTGCTGACTATATGAAATCTAGATTTGGGGTAATAGTTACAGGTGCAACATCCGAATATAATAACAGACAGATTAATGCAGTTGGAGATAGTCAGGATATATTAGAGTGGATTCAGCCATATAAAGATAGAATAATGGAAGAAGCTAAGAAAGAACGAGAGAATTATCTTAGATATCTTAAGGCTGATGGTGATATGCAGAAAGGGTTGACTTATGGGACTGTTGATTTAGGATATTATGGCACTAATCAATATTACCTACAACGATTAACTGGTATTAAGACAAACGGATATTGTTTTTATGCATGTTTGGAAAAAGATAATGTGTATATAAGTGATATATCTATGACTGGATGCTTTCAGTATGGCGATGATTATACTGCAGAAAAAGTATTGCAAGAAAAAAGAACATGTATATTGAAACATTTATTACAGCCCCACATGGAATGATTAGATGTATTGATAATCAAGGGCAAATCATATGTGAAGCAGATGGAAAAAGTCAGGAATATTTTCATATTAAAGAAAAAGTAAATTGTGCTGCGGTTGATTTCATAAGTGATTATATAAATATCTATAAAGTTGTGTTGGCTGTCAACAACAATGAGTACATAAAGTTAATGCAAGATAGAAGAGAAAGCCTTGAGGATAATCTATTTTACAATATGCTGAATGGTATGTGTAATGTCTCAAAGGATATACTGAAAGGATTTTATTTTGACAATGATTTTGTGGGTGGTAAAGAGATACAGTTGGAAATATAATGTTTATGATACGAAAGGAATTAAAATGGAACATACAGTTGCAACAGATCCAAAAGAAATTAAATACATAAAGAAAAGATGCAGAAAAGCATTTAGAGAAAAAATATGCTTTTACATGTGTCGAGTATTTCCGGTTAAAAAGAATCTCATAAGCATATGTACATTTGAGGGAAAAGGTGGATTTGGCTGTAATGCAAAACCTCTTGTAGAGAAACTTCATGAAATGAAACCGGAATGTCAATTTGTGTGGTTTGTTAATGATATGAGTAAAGATTTTCCAGGTTATATAAAAAAAGTTCCTAATACATTGTGGAGCAGGGCATATTGGTTGACAAGGTCAAAGGTGTGGATTGATAATTATAGAAAACCATTTGGAACATGCAAACGTAAGGGGCAATATTATCTTAATGTAAATCATTACACAATAGGAATTAAATGTACCGGGCTGTTGCGAGGCAAAGGATTTTCAGAGATGGCATATCTTGTGAGTAAGAATGATTCAGATATGATAGATGATCTGGTTATTGATTCAGACTGGTGTGAGCAGAGCTTTGACAAGGCGTTAGTGTATGAGGGAACATATTTAAAGACAGGAGCACCGAGATGTGATGTTTTATATGGTGACAGAAGCCAATTTAAAGAAAGGTTTCATAAGAAATATAATCTTCCAGATAATGCAAAGGTGATAATGTATGCACCAACATTCAGGGAAGGCGCTAAGAATGGTGTCCGCAGTGTTTATTCTGAAATATGGTCAATAGATTTTAAGAGACTTATAGATAATCTTGAGAAAAAATTTGGTGGAGAATGGTATGTATGCATAAGGGTTCATCCACAGTTAGCACCTACATTCAGTGAGTATAAGAATCCAGAGGTACAGAGCAGGCTTATTGATGAAAGCCAGGCAGATGATATGTATGAGATACTTGCAGCGATGGATGCATACATAACAGATTATTCAAGTGCATGCTTTGAGGCAGGTTTTGCCCATATACCTGTATTTATATATGCAGATGATATACAGAAATATGCAAAAGACAGAGGCGCTTTAATGTGGAATATAGCCACAGACCCAAGGCATGATGTGGGAAATAATAAGAAATTCACACCTAAGATGGATGTGAAATTTCCGTTCCCGATAGCCAGTGATAATGAGCAGCTTGAAGATGATATTATGAAATTCCAGCAGGATGAATATGACAGCAGGCTTGATATATTCCATGAGAAAGTTGGACTTGTTTTTAATGGAAATGCAAGTGAAGTAATTGCAAAAAAAATAAATAACATAAAATAATATATGGTGAAGGAGATGGAATTTGTGCCTGATATTTCAATAATAATACCAGTATATAATGTTGGTCAGTATCTTGATAAATGCATAAAAAGTGTAATAAATCAAACATACAAAGATATAGAAATTATTTGTGTTGATGATGGTTCTACAGATGCTTCATCTGAAATATGTGATAAATATGGGAAAATAGATTCTCGAATCAAGGTTATTCATAAAACTAATGGGGGACTTGTGTCAGCAAGACAGGCAGGTCTAAAAGTATCAAGGGGGAAATATGTAGGATTTGTTGATGGAGATGATTGGATTGATAAAGAAATGTATGAATGTATGTTTCAAATAATTGAAAAGTATAAAGTTGATATGGTAGAAACGGGGGTAGTTGACAGTTATGGAGAGTCATTAGAAAAAGAACGCAAATATAAATTAGATGGAGGAATATATGAAGGGGAAAAATTTAAGAATGTTATTCTAAATAATCTTTTGTATGATGGTAAATTCTATAGTTATGGAGTGAATACAATATATTTATGGAACAAATTATTTAAAAAGAATTTTATATATGAATGTTATATGAAATTAGATTATAAACAATCTATGTTTGAGGATTATGCAAGCGTATACCCATATTTAATAAAACATCAATCAGTTGCTGTTGTTAATAAAGCTTTTTACCATTATAGAGTAGTTAACAATTCATTGAAAAGGTCAAAATTAAATGATGCAATGCTGATATTACATTTACATACTAAGTTAATGGAAGAAGTTATTAATAAAAGTGTCTATAAGGAAAATTTTCTGCATCAATTTAATTTTTTTAAATTATTTTTCTTGATTATGTATAATATATCAATATTTGATTCGTATCAACAAAAAATATTGGTTCCATATGGAGGAATAGATTATAATGAAAAAGTGATTTTATATGGAGCGGGTGTAAATGGAATAAATATATATAGATATTTAAATGAAAATAGCAAATGCAAAATAGTAAATTGGGTTGATAAACTATTTGATAGTATTAATCTGGCGGATATTGGAATAAATTATGAAGTAAATTCACCAGATTCGATAGATATTAGAGGAACTGAAAAGATAATAATAACAGCTTTAAAATTGGATGCAGTTCAAAATATAAAAAAGCACCTATTAAATAGGGGGATTTCTACTGATAGAATTCTTTGGATAAAAGATGAGTATATTGAACGACCTGAAAAACTATTAAATGGCATTCAAAATATATAAATTATGATATTTAAAGAGGTTGATTTATGCTTAATAAAGAGGAATATATTGAATTAATAAAAAAATGTTACAACCAGACAGTATATATATATGGTGCTGGTAAAATGGCTAAAATAATATATAGTTTATGCAAAGAAAACAATGTGGAGGTTAAAGGTTTTTTTGTTACAGATATATCAGAAAATAAAAATAAGATGTTCAATTTACCAGTTTTACAATTTGATTCTTTCAAGGAAAATAATATTGTCATTTTAATTGCAATTATAGAACATGGGAGTAAAAAAATTGAAGAATACATTCATGAAAAAATTAAATGTAAAGTTATAGATTTACCTTATGATATTTTAGAATTGGATTTTGAAGCAGAAAGAAAACGAAAAAATCCGACTATGGAAATAACACCAATAGTTGGGTGTTCAGTTAATTGCAGATATTGTCCTCAAAAATTATTTATTAACGAATATTATAAAACAAACAAATTTAGGAAAAACAGAATGTCATTAGAGGAATTTAAAATATGTCTTGAAAAGTTACCTTTAAATACATTAGTTGAATTTGCGGGGTTCGTTGAACCATTTTTAAATGAATATAGCATTGATATGATGGAGTATGCGAATCAATTAGGATATAGAATGACATTATTCACAACTTTAGTTGGATTAAAATTAGATGATATTCATAGAATTCTTAAAATACCATTTAAACAAGTAGTTTTACATACAGCAGATGAGAATGGACATGCAAATATTCCGATTACAGATGAGTATTTGCATATGTTAAATATTTTAGTTGAAGCAAAAAAAACAGATGGAACATTATTTATTGATAGTGCTAATTGTCAAAGCAAACCACATAAAAAAGTGTTAGAGATTACAGAAGGAAAATTAAAAGTATATTGTGAAATGTCAGACCGTGCTGGTAATCTTGATAACAAAGATGGAAATTTGACTGGAGGAATCGCAAAAGGAAAAATATATTGTGAAAGATCATATAAATTAAATCATAATGTTTTATTACCAGATGGAACAGTAGTTTTATGTTGTAATGATTTTGGAATGAGACATGTATTAGGGAATTTATTGAAAAATTCATATGAAGATATTATAAAAAGTAATGAATTGTTGCAAGTAAAAAGAGGCATGAATATAGATGAAAATATACCAATAATATGCAGAAAATGTATGTATGCAAAAAATGAATTTAAATTGTAAAGGGATAAGGCATGTATAATGATTATTTGATTTTACCATACCAAAGTAAAAAAGTTTTTAATAAATATGAAAAAGTAGCGGTTGTTATATATATATATTACAATAATAGATTAGATTATTACTATAATTTTATAAAAGAGATTCCTAAAGGTATACATATATATATTATTACATCAGATGAAAATATCTTAGATGACTTATATTCAAAAATAATTAGAAATGAAAAAAATATAGAAATAAGACTGAAAAATAATAGAGGAAGAGATATTAGCGCATTTTTAATTACTTCAAGAGATATTTTAAGTAATTATGAGTATGTTTGTTTTATCCATGATAAGAATTATAAAACTAAAGATATGAAGGAAGATACTGAAATATGGGAAGATAATGTTTGGCAGAACACATTGTGCAACAAATGTTATATAAATGAAATTCTCAGTTGTTTTGAAGAAAATTTAAAAATAGGTTTAATGATTCCTCCTGCGCCATATAGTGGAAACATTCCTAGATGGTATACAAATAGTTGGTTGAAAAATTATAATAATACAGTTAAATTATTAAAACAAATAGGATGCAATATTGAAATTAAATATGAGCAGTTTCCAATATCTATAGGAACTAATTTTTGGGTGAGAACAAAGGCAATAGAAAAATTGTATAAATATAATTGGAAATATGAGGATTTTGATGAAGAACCGCTAAAAATGGATGGAACAATTAGTCATGCAATAGAACGTTCATTGTCATTTATTGTCGAAGATAGTGGATTTATTACAAAGATTATAATGAATAATGTGTGGGCTCAAAGTTTTTTATCAATATTACAACAAGATTTAGTTAAAACATTTCAAATTATAGGGAATCAATATGGAATAAGAAGTTTATATGAATTATCCTATTTTGCTGAAAGAGAGAAAAAATTGATGAAGTTTTCTAGTCCCCAAAATGAAGTATATATATATGGAGCTGGTGATAGAGCCAGAGATTGTAAGCTTGTTCTTAGCAAACTTAATATAAAAGTGAAAGGTTATCTGGTAAGTGACAATATTGATGTGGACGAAAAACAAAGCGTATATTGTATTGATGTTGTGAATAATAAAAATGAGAAAATAGTAATTGCAGTAGGAGTAAATTATAAAAAACAAATTGTTGATATATTGACAGAGAAAGGTATGCTTAATTATTTCTTATATTAAATAAAATATATTACATTAAGGATAAGATAAAAATATGAAAATTGAAAATGTTTAT
>ULPZ01025911.1_pt1 | contig 19588 bp, 13 predicted proteins | sample 1953991 | NCBI WGS metagenome assembly ULPZ01 (sample SAMEA4835642, study PRJEB28245) | human gut metagenome | biome: gut microbiome; material: fecal sample | place: Denmark | collected 2008
TTATGCCGCGTGCAAACTCATCTGCCGTCTGCAAACGCTGTCGGTAATCCACCTCCAGCGCCCTGTCAATCGTGTCCGATAAGCTCTTGGGAATATCAGGACACACCTCACACGCAGGCTCATAGTGCTTGCTTCCGTTGACCCTGTCCGTAGCCGACGGAACCATTATTCCGGTCAGCATATAGTAGAGCGTTCCCGCCAGGGCGTACACATCGGTGTAGGGACCCTGTGCACCCTTCCTTGAATACTGTTCTATCGGCGCAAAACCCGGCTTTAACACGACCGAGAAATTCTGGTCCTTCTGCTGGCATATATGCTTAGCACTTCCAAAGTCGATGAGATACACCGCGCCGTCGTCACAGAAGAATATATTGTCGGGGCTTATGTCCCTGTGGAGCATATGCTTAAGTGCATGTATGCGGTGCAGTGACTTTGCCGCAATCTCCATAATATTCACGGCGTCCTCGACACAGAATTTTCCACCCGGCATCCTACGCATCAGGTGTCTTAGGTCACAGCCCTGCAAATAGTCCATCACATAGTAGGCTGTCCCTCTCTCCTCGAAGCAGTCCCGCACGCGGACGATATTCGGGACGTCCCTGAGTGACATAAGGCACTGCGCCTCCTCGGTAAACCTGAGCTTTCCGTGCTCGTACTGCTCCTCCTTATCGGCGCTCATCGGTATGAGCTTCCCATCGGGAAGCCTATTGCACATTCCGAGAGGAACATACTCCTTTATCGCACATACCGTGTTCTCGCTCATATCGAACGCCTTGTAGGTAATTCCGAAGCCGCCCGCTCCAATCAGTGATTCGATGCGGTACCTGTCACCACTCACCATTGTTCCAATTTTCAGTGAAAATGCGCTTTCTTCCACAAGCTTCGCCTCCTACCATCGTACTCTTATCTTCATGGAGCCTGCCGATATGACATCGCCGCTATTAAGCTTTCTCGCTCCGCTAAGCTTCACACCGTTCACTCCCGTACCGTTTGTCGTCTGCAAATCCCTTATAAAGATGGCTCCGTTCTTCTCCTCAAGGCTGAAATGCTGTCTGCTCATCTTTCCGTCTTTTATAGATACATCGCATATATCAGCTCTTCCGACAATCAGCGATTTATTGAGCTCGGTCTCTACCCTGCTGTTATTTCCGGCTTCGACATTCAAAATCTCGAATATTATCTTCCTTCCCGATACAAGCTGAGGCTTCACGGTCTTGCTCTGCGTCGGCTGTCCGGCGTATCCGGTTTCGGATTGTGTCGGCTGTTCACGGCGTTTCTGCTCGGATTCACGCTTTCTTCTTTCTTCCTCCTGCTGTTTCTTCCTGCGTGACAAGGACAGCACCACAAATACTCCCACAGCGGCAAGTACAACGCAGCCAATGATTATGTATATAGCATACGAATTACCTGATTCTTCGTCCTCCGTCTGTTCCTGAGACTCATCTGTCACGGCCTCGTTCTCCTGCACCGTGGTCTCATCGGAGTTCCCTGCCTCATCAGTTATCACCTTTTTAAAGCTCTCCGTCACCGGATTTGCCTCGGCGGATACATCATTTACATTCCTTACCTCAATCACATACTCGCCTGGACGAAGCTCACTGTTAAAACCTAACACCGCTGAATAATCTGCTGCGTTGTACTCAGCGCTCATCACATCGAGCTGTGTGCCGTCACAGGTCACAACATAAGCCGTAGCCTTGTCGGCTCCGCTCACCTGCTCCGAAAAATTGACTATCAGCTCCTTATCCGAGCTCTGTCTTACCGCTATTATGGTCGGAGCCGTCTCATCGGGAATATGCTCCGTAACAAGCACATATCCCGAAACCGTACTGCCGTCGGACAGCAGTGTGAGCTGTAGGGTCTGCGTCTTGTTGCTCGGAATATTGCTGTCCGCAAGCATTGTGACGACCTGCATCTCCCCTAACATGCGCGCAAAATTCGTGAATATCTTATCCGTCTCCTGAGCCGTGAACTCCGTGACCGTGCCTCCGCAGGCATCAGTGACGAACTTGAACGACTCGAGATTGCTCTCATTCGCTCCCGCTGCATATCCGTATACCGGGATACTTCTCCTATTGAGAGCCGATATCGCCTCCTGCTCGTTGGCTTTTCCCCTGTTATGGTCGTCGCCGCCGTCGGATATCATCATTATGACCTCGCGGGAATTGACATCGTTCCTGTCAGTCTCCTCCGCAGCCTGCAAAAGCGCTTCGTAGAAGAAGGTATCGCTGTCACCGTTGGTGAGTGACAGGATTGCCTCCTGCGCCTGCTCAGGTGTCTCATCGCCCGTCAGCACGGTCTGAACCGATGAGCCGAAGGTTATGAGCACCAGCCTGTCCTGAGCCGGCAGACCGCCATAAAATGTCACAAGGCTGTTCTGCAATGCACTGAAGTACGCTGCAGAGAACGATGCCGACACGTCTAGCAGCACATAGTAGGTTATTCCCTGTCCCGTCTGCTCGAACAGCTCAACATTGCTCACTGTAAGCTCGCTCGTGTCAAGCGCTGCCGTGATATCCGACGTGCTTATCTGCCTGTTTCCCCTCAAGTACGCTCTTATCTCCGGCATGACAGCCTGCACCGACTCTATGACAAGCTCCCCCTCGCTGCCGCTGTCCTGTGTATCATCATCTGCGTACACGTTGATACAGCAGACCGAAAGAAAAATTCCTGCCATCAGGAGCGCCGTGAATTTCACGGCAGCTCCCTTCACCTTATCAATCAGTTTTCTTCCCATTTTCTACCTCCCTCGCAAAAAGCGACGTAAGTCAGTGTGCTGTCCCCGAGCTTAAACTCATCATAGCTTTTAAGCTCCGCTGGCGAAGCGAGTATCGAGCCCTTGTACTCCACATAACAGCCATTCTCAGGCACAAGGAAGGTTCTGTTTGATTTGTTGTCATACACTATGCAGCAATGCTTTACCCTGCTCACCTTGTTATCATTGCGTATGACTATATCCATCGAAAAATCTCTTCCGACAAAATTCTGACCGCGGAATATTCTGTAGTCCGTTCCCTTGTCAGGTCCCTGTGTACAGACCAGCCACCCAGTTATGTAGCCCTCCTCTCCCGTGTCAGGCTTCGGTTCTTTATCCGAAAGTGCAATCGTCTTTGAATCTTCTCCCTGCATTCCACCACTCAAATTTGAAGCAGCATTATTACAATACGGACATGCAGTATATTTAGAGTCATCGTACCAATGTCCCCCTGTGCATTGTCTCATTCCCATAGCTTCTTCCTCCTGCGCGTAGCAAATATTATGATATATATACAGATTATTTCGGTATGTATCGCACTAAGTGCTGAATATTGCCAACACCATCGCCACTCGGCTCTCCTGTGGTGGATTCACGAGATTCAACTGTTGTTTTAGTGTACTCAAAGTTCTTTACATACTCAGTATAATTACATCTTTGTACAGCCTCACACCAGAATACGCAACACTGATAATCAATAGGTGCATCTCCTCTTCCCTCACCAACACAGACAGCATCACCATGCCTGTTTGGATATAAATATGATGACGCAAATTCCTTATATAATGTACATGAACCGCGTCCACTAAGCCATGTTCCGTAATACTGGCTTATATCTCTGTTAAACAAGTGGGTTTCGTTGCTCTGACCTGCTACCGGATATGTATAATGCCAGTACACATAATAACCTGCGGAAACATTTTCCACATCACGTTTAAAAGTATCTGTCTCCTCAGCGACATAAGGCTGGCCATAATTGAGGTTAGATGTCTCATTTCTGAAATCACCTATCCACGTTGCCCAATCTCTCGAGCCCTGTGCTGTCATTTCCCATTTTTCATTTCCGGTTCTGGAATATCCATCCAAGGCTGTCTCTCTTGACCACGTTGTCTCGGTAGTTGTCACAGTATATGTCCACTTGTTATCAACGACATTCGCTCCCGCAGGCACATTTCCTGCTACCACCCAGTCGCTGGCTGCCTTCTCGCTCCAGGTTGCCGTAAGCGTCATGTCACCGCTCACGGTCATTCCGTCAACGCCTGCGCCATTGTAGGTCCAGCCGCTGAAATTGTAGTAGTCCATCGTCGGTACAGGGAGACTTCCGCTGCTCAGCGTATCGCCCTTCTTCACAGTTACGGAGCCCACGCTTGTGCCGCCGTTTGAGTTGAAGGATACCGTATATGGCTGTCTGCCCTTGGATACAACTATTGTCACTGTGCTTCCCTTTGCAAGCTTGCTTCCAGCACTCTCGGACTGTCTTATTACACAACCCTCCTGAACGGTGTCACTGTACTCCTCACTTCCGCGGCTTACAGCAAAACCACTCTGGCTTAACTTGCTCTCTGCGCTTGATGCCGCCATTCCAGTTACATCAGGAAGCTCGACGAGCTCCTGTCCCTTCGAGATTACAAGTGTCACTGTGCTGTTCTTTGCCGTATTGCTTCCCGCTGCAATCGACTGGCTTATAACGCTTCCCGCCGGAACATCTGCACTGTACTCCTCACTTCCGCGAGCCGCCTTAAGTCCCTGATGGCTCAACTGGCTCTCTGCCTGTGCATAAGTCATGCCGACAACGCTCGGCACTGTAACCATCTCCTGTCCCTTCGAGACAATAATCGTGACTGTCGTACCCTTCTTAACCTGTGAACCTCCGGCAACGTCCTGGCTTATGACAATTCCTTCCGCCACGGTATCGCTGTACTGACGCGTACCCTCGTTCACCTTGAAGCCTGCCGCCTCGAGAGCACTTCTGGCCGAGCTTATGTCAGAGCCGACCACATTCGGAACGCCTGCATTCTCAGGTCCTCTCGATACAACTATTTCAACACGGCTGCCCTTATTCACAGACGAACCTGCCGCAACCGTCTGGCTCATGACAATTCCCGCTGCGACGGTGTCACTGTACTGCTCACTCACGCTTGATGTCAGACCGTTGTCGGACAATGCCTTCTCCGCTGTCGCGCGGTCACTTCCTACCACGTTCGGCACAGTCACCTTAGGCATACCGCTCGATACGATGAGTGTAACCGGTGTTCCCGGCTTCACCGATGAGCCTGCCGCTGTAGACTGGCTTATTACCTTGCCTGCTGCCACGGTATCGCTCGCCTGCTCCTGTATGCTGACACTCAGTCCGGCGTCCGTCATCGCCTTCTGTGCTGAACTGCTATCCTTTCCGACAACATTAGGCACTGTGACGGTCTGCATGCCCTTGGATACCACTATGAGCACTGTCGAATTTTTCTTGATATTGGTTCCTGCCGTCTCGGACTGGCTTATTACCTTGTCCTTCTCAATGGTATCGCTGTACTGGTCAGCCACTTCAACCTTGAAGCCTGCGCTCTTTAATGCGCTCTCTGCCGTAGCGCGGTCACTTCCCACCACATTCGGCACGGCAAACAGTACCTCGCCGCTGCTCACGACGATGGAGACTGAATCTCCTTTCTTTGCTGCCTTGCTTCCAGTTATGCTCTGGCTTATTACCTTGCCGCTCGCAACCGTGTCGCTGTTTGCGTAGGACACATTCACGATAAGTCCCAATGCCGACAATGCCGACTTGGCTGCCGCCTCGTCCATTCCCGTTATATCAGGAACGTCCTTCTTTGCCGGTCCTGTGGATACCACGAGCTCAACCGAGGTTCCCGGTGTAACCTGTGTATCTCTCTTTATGCTCTGCGATATGACAACTCCTGCCGCAACGCTCTCGCTCTCAGCCTCTACTATCGTGTAGCTCAGCTCGTTGTCCGTGAGCGTCTTAATCGCGCTGTCCTTGTCCCTGTACTGCACATCAGGAACCTTGACCATCTTCACACCGAGTGAAATCACAAGTCCGACGCTCTCGGTGTTCTTAATCTTGGCACCTGCCTCTATATCCTGCTCCATAATCACATCAGCCTCGTAGGTGTCGCTGTAGCGGCTCTCGGTGACGCTTATGACTATTCCTGCATTCTTTGCCTCTTCAATTGCCTCCTCATAGGTCATACCCTTAAAGTCAGGAACTATGATATCCTGCTCGACAACCTCTTTCTCCGAGTCACGCCCCTTCGATACGACGAGTTCAATCTGCGCTCTTATCTCAATCTCATCTCCGGATTTTACTTCCTTTCCGTCAACGCTCTGACCGATAATTCCGCCCTCGGCGATGACGTCACTGTACTCCTCCCTGACAGTGACCGTAAAGCCCATATCCTCGAGTGTCTGCTTCATACCCTCGTATTTGCTTCCCTCTGTCTTAGGAAGTGTCTTGGTCTCTACACCGCCGCTTATGGTTATGTTGAGCACGGTGTTCTCCTTGACCGGCATCGCTCCGTCAATATCCTGCGTGAGAACCCTGTCCTTCGGAACGTCCGAGGAGTATTCTTTTCCGGCAATGCTGTAGGAGAGCGTCTTTTCATTTAACTTTACGCTTGCCTCCTCGAGCTCCTTATTTACAACCCACGGGACACGCACCATGCCAAACTCGGTGTACGTCTCATCCTGCCTGTTTGCGTCAAAGCCTATAACCCCCGTAGCAAACAGAACCGACAATGCTACAACCACAAGTGCCATCGCAGGTACAGCCACCTTGAGCCATACCGGCCATTTTCTCGGGTCAAATACCCTGCTGATGCCCTCGTCGGTAAGCTTGACCACATCATCCGTCGTGAGCTCGTACATGAGGGTCTCCATATCCTTGGTACGCTTGTCTATCCTTATATGCATGGCATTCATAATGGCGTTATCAATATTCTTGGAGACGCCCTTGACGTACTTAGACGGCGGCTGCAGGGTGTTCTTGCCGTCCTTCTCTATGTATGCCCTTCGCTCTAAGGCATCGGGCGGTGTAATGCCAGTTATCATCTTGTAGAGTGTGGCTCCGACGGCGTACACGTCCGTGTGAGGTCCCTGGTCACCGCGGCTTCTGTACTGCTCCTCCGGTGAGTAGCCCGGCTTTACAATTACCGTGAGGCTCTTGCTGTGTATCGTCGTGGCGTATCTTGCCGCGCCGAAGTCTATCACCTTCACATCTCCGTCCTTGGTCACCATGATGTTGTCCGGAGCTATGTCCCTGTGAATGATTCCCGCCTTGTTCACCTTGTCAAGAGAGTCGATTACGGGAAGCATCATCATAATCGCTTCCTCAGGCGGTATCGTTCCCCTGTCCTTTATGTACTTTGCAAGTGTGACTCCATCGAGATACTCCATCACGATGTAAGCCGTGTCGTTCTCCATGAAACAGTCATACACCTTCACGATACCCGGACAGTCGGTGAACTGGGCAAGTCTCTTCGCCTCGCCCACGAACTTTCTAAGTCCTGCCGCGAACTGCTCTCCCTTATCCCCGTCGTATATGCTCACCTGTGTCACGCCCGGCGCTCTTGTCGAGAAATCACTCGGGAGATACTCCTTTATAGCTACCCTCTGCTCGAGAACTCTGTCCCAGCCGATGTAGGTGACACCGAAACCGCCGTAGCCGATGACCTTTCCGACATCATAGCGGTTGTTGAGTATGGTTCCGCCGGCAAGATGCAGCGGGCTCTCAGGCATAGCACCCTCGACGTAGCCACAGTACGGACACACCTTGAGGGCTGAGTCATAGGTTTTCATACAACCATAACATCTTTTTTCCATTATCCTTGGTTCCTCCTTATGTCATATCTGATTTCAGATACTTATTTAACATGTTTATATAATGCTTCGTATTCCTCATAGCTGTCTACATATTCGCCCAGCATGATTCTGTTGAGCGGCAGCATATTCTGCCGTCCCTGAACCAGCAGAACGTCCTGTGAATAAGGAGTCATCAGATACTCGAGGAACTTCTCTGCAACCTTGCGTCTGTCCCTGTTGTCTGCCATGATGCTCCACTCATAGCAGAAGTCTCCTCTTCCCTCCGACGGGAATCTGTCACTGTCGACAACGACCATCACATAGCTTCCGCTCAGATGCGACTGCACATCGTAATAATCGGCGGTCGAGCCCTCAAATACCGGATACTTCTTACTGTAAAATTCCTCCCCATCCGTGGTCACGACGTCGTCATAGCTGCTGTCACCTATGATGGTGTCTATATTCAGGGCGGTATCCTTGTCGTACTCAAGCATCACCGTATTCACATAGGTAACCGGATAGTTGAAGCCGAGCGGTATGCGCCTGTTGTCCGGGTACTCCCTGTTGTACTGGTTATAGAACAGCAGGTTGTCCTTATAGTAGCCCTTTGCCAGCTCCGAGAGGCTGCAGGCATTGGAAAGGTAACTGTCGTCCAAGCCCGAGGACAGGAAGAGGTCGGGAGCGTCGCCCGCATCGATTGCCTGCGTCAGCCTGTCGAGATACTCGTCCTGAGGGAATGCTGTCACATTTATCGTCACGTTGTCGTAGCTCTCCTTGAAACGGCTCACTATGCTGTCAAAGCTCTCCTCTATGGTACCGTAGCTGTTGCCCTCATACTGCGGACACCACACAGCTATCGTCGCCGTCGGAAGGGTCTCCTCCTCGCGCTGCTTCTCGAAGTTGAACGCGAATATCGAGAAGCCTGCCACCACAACGGCAAGTGCGGCGCCTATCGTCGTATTTCTTATTCTCTTCTTTCGCTTTTTGAGCTGTGCAGGACTCAGCACCTTTTTCTTTGATTTGCCCTCACTGAGACAGATGTCTATGGCATCTATCATCTCCTGCACGTTCTCAAATCTTAGGTGCCTGTCGACCGCCAGGGCTCTCATAACGGTATTGCTCAGATTTTCCGATATGGAAGGATCAACCACATGCGGCGGGCGGACATCATCCCGTATTTTTCTGTTGGTCGACTCATCAGGCTTCTCACCGACCAGAAGATGGTACATGGTCGCGCCCAGTGCATATATATCCGTCCATGGTCCCTGCTCATTGACCGTCTCATACTGCTCGACAGGTGCGTAGCCCGGTTTCAGGATAATGCTCACCTTCTCCTCATCCACGGTAAAACGCGCCGCACCGAAGTCTATGAGTTTTACGGAACCGTCATTACATATAAAAATGTTGTCCGGGGAGACATCTCTATGCACGAAGCCTTTCTCATGAACAGTTATGAGGGCGTTGGCAATCTTGAGTATGATGCCCGATGCCTCCTCGACGGAGAGCCTGCCGCCCTTCTCCTTCAGATATGTATTAAGCGGCTTGCCGTCGAGGAACTCCATGACGAAATATGCCGTATCGTTCTCCTCGAAATAGTCGAGCACGTCCACGATATTGTTATTGCGCTTGCTGTTGTCATGGTTGAAGCTCTTCGTGTTCACTGCCTCGTCCCAGAACCTCTTACGCTGTGAATCGTATTCCTTTTTTCTCTTCTGCGCGTAAAGAACCACCTGGGTCGTTCCCGGCACACGGTTCACAATTCCGCTCGGATAGAACTCCTTTATGGCAACATAGCGGCTAAGCACCGTGTCCCACGCTTTATATGTGATACCGAAGCCTCCGTTTCCGAGTATCCTTCCTATTATGTAGCGCCCGTTCCGCAGCGTAACCCCGATGCCCAGCATATAGATATCTCTTTTTCCCGAGCCCTTAGCGTAGCCGCAGTGTGGGCAAATATCATAGCCGTCATCGTATTCCTTAAAACAATTTTCACATCTGTACATATCCAGTCCTCCATGCCACCGTCTCACGGTGACTTAATCAGTAATGAATTTTTGTATGCCCGTCAGTTATCCCAGCCAAAGCTGTCCCCGCACAGCGGAACGAACACCAGTGTACTCGAGCCGAGCTCTATCCTGTCCCTGTCCCCAAGGACGGCACTGCCGTTTAGGAGCGCCCCGTTAAGGTACGAAAGACTCATTCCCCCGCCCTGTTGCAGGTAGAACTTTCTCATCTTCGGCTCGAAGGTTATCACCAGATGCTCCTTTCCCGATATCTGCATATCGCCTGATATCACCACATCATTGTAATTCTCAAGCCTTCCCACCTTGTTGGCTCCCGTCCTGAGCTCGTAGCTGTTCCCGGCGGCTCCGCCCTTGATGCACACGAGCCACCCGACTACGGGCTCGGTCTGCGTGTCAGAGTTCCTGTCCCAGAAGGCTATGGTCTTGGTGTCGTCCCTTTCCGGTTCCGATGCGCTCTTTGGACTGCCCGCCTTTTTCATGGCCCCGACAAGCTTTACAACTGCCGTCCCGCCTCCTGCGGCTTGCTCAGGGCTCCCTCCGGCACTCTCCGTCTGCGGAAAATTCTCCCACACACCGGTAATCCTGTCGTTGTCCCGCTCAGACTCCTTCTGCCCTTGCTCCTTCTTACTCTTAGCATCAGCCTTAATATCAGACTCTGATTTCTTTTCCTCCTTTTCCTTCTTCTTTTCAGTCCTGTCCGTGTCCTCCTTTTTCTTATGCGGCTTCTCCCCTAACAGTGTGTACACGCTGCTCCCGCACTTCGGGCACTTTTCGCCCTGATTGGCATCATAGAAATGCCCATTCTCGCATTTTGCATACAGTACCTTCATAAAGCTCCTCCTTGTCCCTAGCTCCACAGTGCGATTGCTGTATAGTTATCCATATTCCTGCCTACACCGTTTTTTCTCACGACCTCAACCATCGACTGCATCCACTCCTCGACCGTGCTGCTGCTCTTTAGAAGCTTTCCCATCTGCTTCTCGTCAATCAGCTCCCAGAAGCCGTCACTGCACAGCAGAAAAGCCTGATAATCTTCAAGTTTCTTAGGCTCTGACAATTCGTACATCGGCTTATCCCACTCAATACCCATGACCCTCAGAAGTCTGTTGCGGTCAGGGTGGTTCCTTATCTGCTTTTCCTTGATATCCCTTGCGAGCACCAGCATCTGCGGAACACTGTGGTCAAGGGTTCTAAGCTTCACCTTATTTCTCGAAAAGGCATACAGCCTGGAGTCCCCGACATGTCCCCACTGTACCCTGTTTCCATATATATACATAGCTACCGCTGTGGTTTTCATCTCCGTCTTTGCGTTCTGCCTGCACTGCTCCCCGAGCAGCGCGTCCTGCGCCGCATTGAATGCGTTGTCGAGAAATTTATCATCGATTGTCTGTGTGTTCTTAAAAATCCCGCCGAACATTTTGACAACAAGAGCAGATGCGACCTCGCCCCTTCCGTGTCCTCCCAGACCATCACATAAAATCAGGCATTTTTGTCCATCCTTTTCATATACACATGCCGTATCCTCATTGACCTCTCTCCCGCCCTTGTCCGTAAAGACTGTGTATGTTACCATATGCTTTTCCTCCGTTCTGAACCGCTCTTTCATAATTTTGCTTATCATTTTCGCAATTATCTGACAACTGCATCTTTAAGACACATTATAAACACCATTTTGGCACTAGTCAACTATATCAATATTTTTTCCACCAATTAAACACTTTATATATTGTATACTAGGAAAATGGAGGTTGAAAATGATTGAATTTGGCAATACTTTAAAAGCACTAAGAATACAGAATAATATGACACAGGCACAATTAGCACAGCAGCTTGGACTCACCAAATCCGTTATCAGCGCATACGAAACCGGTCTGCGTATGCCATCCTATGATGTGCTCATTCTCATTGCCAGGAAATTCAAAGTGACCACGGACTACCTGCTCGGAATCGAGAATAAGCGCGATATCGACTTATCGGGGCTTACCGAGGCGGAGGTCTGTGCCATTATGAATCTCATCAAAGCCATGAGACAATAAGCTGCCAGCTTGTTGATATTTTATTTAACCGACTGCTGTTAAGCCATTACTATTGTCCTGCTTGAAATACTATCACGAATAGACCAATTTATTCCCTTGTTGTAAAAACAGGTAATTTTTTGTAATAAATTACATTGAAAAGACAAAAAGAAACCGTTCCCATGAGCATTCCTCTTTTAATTTCTGCTCATAAGAACGGTTTTCTTAGTTTTCCTACTCCGTGTAGGATATTATTCTCTTTTTGGTATCCATATAACAGTTCCTGCTCACCGCAATCTCCGTCCCGTTATCGAGAAGCAGATTGTTGTCCCGCAGCTCACAGATATGCCTGATATTCACAAGAAAGCTCTTGTGGCAGTGTACGAAGCCACTGCCTACGGTCTGCTCAACCTCGGACAGTCTGCCGTATATCTCAATATTTCTGTCGGAACATCTGTAAATCAACTTCCGCCCGGCGCTCTCAATGTATAATATATCGTCTATCCTTATATTTATCAGATTGCGCCCGACATTGACCGTACACACGCGCTCATTGCAGGCGTCAATATTATGAACTGCTCTGTCCATCGCCTGCCACAGTCTCTCTGCGTTCACCGGCTTTCTTAGGAAACTTATGTGCTTAGTCTCATATACCGCCTCGCAGTACTCAACATAGCCTGTTATGTATATAATCTGTGTGTCAGGCATTTTAGGGTGAAGCTTCTTTACAAGGTCGATTCCCGTCTTTTTATCATTTTCAACGCAGATGTCCGTGACCAGAATATCTATTTCATTCTCGAAAGCTATGAAGTTCTCAAGCTCACGCAGGCTGTCTATGCAGATGATGTTATATTTTCTGTCCTCATATTCATCGCACTTATCAAGCATGTTCTTGATTATCTCACACTGAGACATGTCATCATCAAATACTACAACCCTGTAAACCATCGTCTCACCATTCCTTTCCTTCACCTTATCACAGCTTTTCACTTTTATGTATACTGCGCGCATATGTGTCGAGAATGTCCCTCGCCTCGGCGTATGCTTCCCTGTCTATAAGCGCATACACTGTCTGTATATAATTCCTGAAATCATGCCTGAACATTGACATCTCCTCAAGCTGCCCTATGACCTTATCGTAATATTCCGTCTGTCTGCCAAGCTCTGTGCTGAGCACCTCGTTCTCAAGCTGCTTTCTTTTCAGCTCACGCCTCTTCACCAGATATCTGTACATCATAATATCAGCTACGATAAAATCGCAGACAAACAGAAGCGGAATAAGCTTCCAGTCAATCACCTGATAGCCCGCATGGTATGCAAAAAGTGCTATCAGCACAACGAGCACCACCTGTACTGCCACAATAAAAAACATCCAAACTTTTTTTATCACATCTTCACCCCCACTGTCGTTATGTATCTGTTATCCTGCTGTTCGGTGATGAGCATACCACCCGTCTCCTCGGTAATGCTTCTCACAATCCCAAGCCCCAGTCCATGCTCGGAAAAGACCCCGCTTCTTCTATCCTCTATGACACCTCCAAAGCTGTTCTCCTGCCTGATTATAAGGAATCCTGCCTGCTCCTTTGCGGACAATTTTATATATAGCGGCGTTTTCTCAACATCACCCGGCTTGGCATCCGACATCTTCCTGCACGCCCTTATCGCGTTGTCAAGAATATTCGCCAGCACCACACACAGCCTCGCTCCGGTGAGTGGTATGTTATCCGGCAGTTCGAGCCTTCCGTCAAGCCTTATTCCATATTCACCGCACAGCTTCGCTTTATCCGCGAGAACCGCATCGGCAATCTTATTGTTGCTATACAGGTATTTCAGTGATATGTTGTCAACAAGTCCCTGAAGCTTGTCCTTCGCCTGCTGTCCCTCGCGCTCCTCAAGCAGCCTGCCCGCAAGTGCTATATTCTCCGCTATATCACGCCTTACCTCATAAGCCTCCTGTACTGTTCCTGCAAGCTCCCTGCCTCTGCTCTCCTGCTTTTCAAGCTGTGCCGACAACAGCTCCTTCTTCCACAGCTCCTGCTGATTTCTCAGATTTACATTCACCAGAACATACAGCATAAAATTGAACAGTATAGCAAGTGCATCAACTATAAACAGCAGCAGTGTCACACTCCCATCGGTGAGATTATAGTAATTGAGAAGTATTGTGATAAAAAGGAATGCAATCTGAACCGTTCCGAATATAAGTATGCCACTGTTTAACTTTACCTTCATCTTATCAACTTTATTTATCCACAGTTTATAAAGCCCATACTCTGCTGCTGCACATACTATATTCATCGATATTTTGAGCGGAACGGCATAATGTATATCCATAATCAGGACTATTATATGCTGCCCGAATATCAGATACCCTATTACATAATAAAGCGACTCAATCAATATTTCTGACAGCCATATCATCAACGCAAACTGCAATGCCTTAAAGTGTTCTCCATCCGTACAGACCGCTCCCACGATAACTATTAGCACGAACATTAAAAACATGTGAACAGTGTTTGAAATAACCCCGGAATACTGCAAAAATTGAAGCAGAAGCGTCCCCAACGAGGAAAAGGTAACAAAAAATTTTTCATTCCTCATTCTATTCGCCTTAGCCTGCAGATAGAAAATAATCACGGCATCCGGCACCGACAACAGCAGCATGGCAATCGACAAGGTACTTATCTTCATAGCTTCACCCCCACATTCGTTATGTATATGTTATCCTTCTGTTCCGTGACAAGCATGCCGCCCGTCTCCTCGGCGATGCTTCTCACAATCCCAAGCCCCAGACCATGCTCTGAAAAGACCCCATTCCTTCTATCCTCGATCACACCGTCAAAGCTGTTCTCCTGCCTGATGATGAGAAAGCCCGACTGCTCCTTCGTAGACAATCTTATGTATGGCTGCGGCTCCTTGACATCAGCCATCTGCCTGCACGCCCTTATCGCGTTGTCAAGGATATTCGACAGCACCACGCACAGCCTCGCTCCGTTGAGCGGCATATTTTCCGGAAACTCAAGCCTGCCATCGAGCCTTATCCCGTATTCAGCACACAGCTTTGCCTTGTCCGCCAGAACCGCATCGGCAATCTTGTTGTTGCTGTACAGATATTTCAGTGAGATATCGTCAACAAGTCCCTTAAGCTTATCCTTCGCCTGCTGTCCCTCGCGCTTTGCAAGCAGACTGCCCGCAAGCTCCACATTATGTGCTATGTCGCTTCTCACCATTGAAGCCTCCCTGACCGCTTCCCCAAGTTCTCTTCCCCTGTTTTCCTGTCTGACAAGCTGTGCCGACAGCAGCTCCTTCTTCCACAGCTCCTGCTGACTTTTTAGATTTACATTGATAAATATATACTGCATAAAATTAAAAACAAACGAAAACACGACCGCGACGAGCATAATCATTGTCGCGCCCTGATTGGTGACATTGTAGTAATTCAGACATATGGCAATAAACATAAAAACTATCTGGACTGCTCCAAATATGATAATGCTGCCGTTGAACCTTATGTCCAACTTCTCTATCTTTTTCATCCATAGCTTATAGAGCACATATTCCACGAGGAAGCAGACTACATCCATGGTCAATTTTATCCAGACGGCATAGTGCATGTCATTCATCAGTATCAGCATGTGCCGCCCTAAAACCAGATATCCGATGACATAATAGACCGCCTCAAGGAGTACCTCCGACATCCACAATAATAACGCAAACTGTAACGCCTTAAATCTTCCCTTCTTGGTGAAAATCATCAGCGCCAGTATCATAAATGCGAACATAAAAAAGAGATGTGCCGTGTTGGAAATCACACCGGAATGCTGTAAAAGCAGTGATACAGCCGACACAACCGAAGTCATAACCACAAACAGCTTCCCATTTTTCATTCTGACTGCCTTCGCCTCAAAGTAGAAAACACTTATCGCATTAGGAAGCGATAACAGCATCAATATAATTCCCAGAGTATTTATCTTCACGTCACACGCTCCATAGTATTGGTGTGACTATCTTATATCAATTAAAGAGATTTTGTCAACACGTTTAACGATGACGTTTTCCCTGCACACTCATAGAATACTCGTTGTATGTTCTCATTGTTCATGCTAATATATAGCTATATATCCCCCGGAGGTGATTACAATAAACCAGTACGACCCTGACCGTTTTCTCTCAGCCTGCGACGCGGTAATACACTCCGCACACGCCGAAAACGGCATCGGAACCCTCAGTGAAAAGACTGTTCACTCAGTCCTTAAGAATTATCTTGAACCGGACACCTCATACCATGAGATAAAGACCGGGCGGTATGTGGCTGACATACGCACCCCTGACGGCATCTACGAAATCCAGACAAGGCAGTTTAACAAGCTGCGAAACAAGCTTGAGACCTTCCTGCCCGAATACTCCGTGACGGTGGTCTACCCCATACCGCACATAAAGTATCTGCGCTGGATTGACGGACAGACGGGCGAGATTACCCCTGCCCGCAAATCCCCGAAAAAAGGTGTGTTTCAGTCCGTTTTCTACGAGCTTTACAAGATTAAGCCGTACCTTACGCACCCGAACTTCCATCTGCTGCTCATGCTCATCGACTTGGAGGAGTACAGATTTCTCAACGGCTACAGTAAGGACAGAAAAAAAGGTTCCACCCGCAGCGACCGTATCCCTACGGCTCTCTACGCAAGTGAAACCATTATGAATGTAGCTGATTATAATAAGCTTATACCCGATGAGCTCACCGATACCTTCACAGTGAAAGATTTTGCCAAGGCGTGCCACATCAATCTGACCATCGCACAGCCCGCAGTCAATGTTCTCACGCATGTGGGTGTACTCGAACATATCGGAAAGCACGGACGGGCTTACCTTTACAAACGGACTAAAATATGAGTTTTGCAGCCAATTATGCAATCAGGCAACAGTCTGTTAAAGCTGTTTTGTCTCCGACACGAATACTGCCATGGTTCGCGCTGCAAGCCTTATACGTTTTCTGCCCTCGTCATATATAACTCCTGCCTCGTCCGAAGAAGCCGCACACTTCCAGCTCCTGCCCGCCATCTCAATCACGGCAAACTCGTGCGGCTCGGTGTGCATGTTGTAGAGAACATACACGTTCCCCTGCTCACCCGCATAGGCGCCGCTGTAGAGCAGCCCGATATTGTGGGAGTACTCAGCCATAATCGGGAACCATGCCCTCTCGCTGTGGCAGGACAGATCCGGCATCCCCTTTATCCTGTGGTCGTTCATGGAAAAATCCTGCTGCGGACGTATACACGGATGCTCTTTTCTGAACTGTATAAGGCTCCTCGTAAACTCATATAAATCGGAATTTTTCTCAAGCAGCCCCCAGTCTATATAGTTAATCTCATCATCATGGCAGTACGGATTATTGTTTCCCCCATGGCTCATTCCAAACTCATCACCTGCGATGAGCATTGGCACCGAAGCTGACAAAAATACCATGGCAAGTGCATTCTTGACCATCTTTTTCCGCTCCCTGAGTACAATCTCCCGCTTCGTCTTTCCCTCAGCTCCGCAGTTGAAGCTTATATTATAGCGTCTGCCGTCCATGTTGTTCTCGCCATTGTACTCATTGTGCCTGCGCTCATAGCTTACCATATCCATGAGGCTTAAGCAGTTCTGGTCAGCCATGAAGTTCACAACCGGGTGTCCGCACTCGTGCCTTGTCTCCCTGTCGACAAAGTCTCCTATGCTGTCCTCGTCACCTCTTAGGAAATGTCTGCCCGCCTCCATGAAGCCGTCGTTGTACCTGATAATTCTCCGCCCTGCATCGCTCACAGCCTGAACCGTGCCCACATGGAAGCTGTCCCCACCGAAATCATCGCCGAGCAGCACACATTCAGAAAGATACAGGTCAGTCCTCACGGCATACAATAGTCCTCCGCTCCCGATTATCCTGAAGCCGTCCACGCCGAGTCTCATATGCCAGTATCTTAATATCTCCACCGCCATCGCCGGTGCCATGTCAAGTGGGAACCAGAACTCCATCAGCACCGCTGTTCCATGCTCATGGAACACGCGCACCATCTGCGAAAACTCCTCCACACAATTATCCCCTGCACAGTATGCTCTCTTAGGCGCAAAATAATAGCCGTCCGTGTAGCCCCAGTAATTGACCTTTCCTGTGCCGGCTCCTGCATAGCCCGTGCCATAATGGCTCCTGTTGTCCGAATGTGTCGGCAGAACCTCGTGGAACTCGTAGCACGGCATAAGAAGCACCATATTCATTCCAAGCTTCTGTATATATGCCGCCCTTTGTGCCAGTGCCGCGAAGGTTCCCCTCTCTGTATCTCCGAGTCCGGGCGCAAGCTTCGTGAAGCCCCTGACATGGAGCTTGTAAATGAGAGGATTATCAGATATCGCATGAAAAGCAGATTTCTCACCGTAAACATTTTCAACAATGTCCGCCTGCCCGCTTCTTAACACGCTGCACAGCTCGTCCCTGTCTCTTCCAAAGCCGTCCCCGTCCTGCTGCTCCTTAGCCGCATAACAGTACTCCTTCGCATATATATCCGCTTGTTTCCCATCACCTACGGCATAGCACGCACCATCAAGTCCTGCCGCAGCCTCCTCATTGCCAAAATCCAGCACAAATGAGAATATCCGCCCACACTTAAATTCCTGCGGTATCTCTATTGTCATGCCGCCATCCGGCTCACCGCATTCAAATATGGTCAACGACAGCACCGCAGCATCGCTGAAAATACCAAACTGCCATCCATTTGTAATTTTCTCAGCTCCCGGAATTACATCCGAAGCCTTTCTAAGCGTAACTGATGCCTTATCAGGTATTTTCATATATTCACACAACTTTCCAATTATTTTTTTGATGCCTCTATCTTCTCTGCAAGCTCCGTAAGATACTCCCACCTTGCATACTTTTCATCAAGCTTGTTCTGTGCAGCTTCTTTTTCCCTGCCAAGCTCGTTGAGCTTCACAAAATCCGTCGCATACTTCACCATATCCTCATCAAGCTTCTCTATATTTTCCTCAAGAGCCGCTATGTCATCCTCTATGGTATCGTATTCCTTCTGCTCCATGTATGAGAACTTAAGTGCCCTCTCGCCCTTATTCCATGTCGCCTTTGTATTTTTCTCCGAAGCCTTATCCGCCGTACCCTGCCCCATGCCTGCTGCCGGGACAGCCGCCATCTTAGCAAGTATCTCATCTGCCTCCTGATGCACTTCCTCAGTTATATTCCCGCAATCATCGAAAACAAATATCCTGTCCGCCGCCCTGTCAAGAAAATATCTGTCATGGCTCACGATTATGGTTATTCCGGCAAAGCCCTCAAGGTAGTCCTCCAGAATCGACAAGGTCTGGATATCGAGATCATTCGTAGGCTCGTCCAGTATCAGTACATTCGGTGCGGACATCAGCACCCTTATAAGGTACAGTCTCCTCTTTTCTCCGCCCGACAGCTTTCCAATAAGTGAATACTGCAATGTGGAATCAAACAGGAACCGCTCGAGCATAAGCGAAGCCGACACACTTCCCTCCGGCGTCTGAACATACTCCGCAACATCCTTAATACAGTCAATAACCCTCTGCCCAGGGTCAAGCTCACCATTCTCCTGCGCAAAATAACCTATGCGTATGGTATCTCCAATCTCAACCTCACCTGTATCCGGTTTCTCCATTCTTGTGATAATCTTCATAAGTGTTGACTTTCCGCATCCGTTCTTTCCGACAAAAGCCACCGCCTCATCGCGCAGAAAGATATATGAAAAATCATTTATAAGTGTCCTGCCGTCAAATGACTTGCTTATGTTTCTAAGCTCTATCGTCTTTTTCCCCATGCGCGTATATACGCTCGACAGCTGTGCAGACTCAGTCCTGCGCGAAGCTGCTGCCTGTGCAGATGCCTCCTTCATATCGTTAAAGCGGTCAATTCGCGCCTGCTGCTTGGTGGAACGTGCCTTCGCGCCTCTCTTAATCCACTCAAGCTCCCTTCTCATAATGTTCTG
>ULPZ01000405.1_pt1 | contig 19516 bp, 16 predicted proteins | sample 1953991 | NCBI WGS metagenome assembly ULPZ01 (sample SAMEA4835642, study PRJEB28245) | human gut metagenome | biome: gut microbiome; material: fecal sample | place: Denmark | collected 2008
TGGATATCGTATCCACTATCTCGCCGCCCCTCACACGTGCCGCACCTATCTCTATTATCTTGTCATTTTTTGCAGAAAGGCCTGTCATTTCCAGGTCAATCACCGTGTAATTTTTTATATTATCTATGTTGCTCATTTTTCTTAGTCCGTAAACCTTTCCGGCTTTTACCGCTATAGTCATTTCACGTTACTGTTATTCTATATACTCCACCAGCGCCTGGTGGTCAAGCGGGTCTCTCATGTCGTAGTGGAAAAGCGCCCACACCGGCTCCTTATGATACTTTGGCAGCTCATCCAGCTTGCGCGTGTGCTTGTCCGGAAAAATATAGTGGAACGGCTCCACATGTGACAGCTTTCCATTCTTACAGTATGCATGTGTCATGTACTTAAAGCTTCCTATATCTGTGGCCCACCTCGGGCGGCTCTTGCAGTTCTCACGATAGTACAAATCAAAGATAAGTGACTCCTGAATCATGCTGTAAATCTGCGCATTTTCATCAAAATCAGTATTATATCTATCTATGGCATTTTCGTCAAAATCAGTATTATCTCTATCTCCGTCATTTTCGGATAATCCCACAGAAGTCATATCGTCGTTGTCACAGCCATGCAGGTATAAAGCCAGAAATTCAAGCAGTATCTCACACCTTCTGATGCGCGAATGGCTCATTCCAAAATAGCCGTTTGCCTCATAAAAATCTCCAAGCTCCTGAAAAAACTCAAACGCACTGTCAAAGATACACTCCATGAGCTTCATCGTAATCTCAAACTGTCCGCTGTTGTAATACACCTCAAGCATATCCTCAACACGCTTAATCTTTATCACATCATCAAACGAAAGCCACTTTGTGGACATGACCTCATACGGCGGCTTGTCATGGTACACAATACCATATTCCGCGGCATGCTCAAACATGTACGAACCCTTGAGTACCTTTAAGAACCCAAGCTGCAGCTGGTTTGGCTTAAGCTCATAAATCTCATCAAATGAACGCCCAAAGCTGTCATAGTCCTCGTATGGCAGCCCTGCAATCAGGTCCAGATGCTCATGGATATTGTTGCCGCTTTGAATGAGCTTCACAACCTCCTTAAGCCTCTCAAGCTTCATAGTCCTGTGAATCTCCTTAATCGTGACCTCATTGGTGGACTGCACACCGATTTCAAGCTGTATAAGCCCCGGCCTCATATCAGAAATCAGCTCAAGCTCCTCCTGATTCAGCAGATCCGCCGATATCTCAAAGTGAAAGTTTGTCACACCATTGTCATTCGCCTTTATAAAGCGCCACAGCTCCATGGCATGAGCATGATTGCAGTTGAAGGTTCTGTCCACAAACTTAATCTGTGGCACCTTCTGGTCTATAAAAAACTTAAGCTCCCTTTTGACAATCCGAGTATCCCTGAAACGCAGTGTCTTATCCACCGATGACAGACAGTAGCTGCACGAAAACGGGCATCCCCTGCTGCTCTCGTAGTAGATGATGCGGTTTGAAAAATCATCGAGAGTATCATAGCAGAATGGAATTTCACTCATGTTTTTAATTGGGCGTTGACTTGTGAATACTATTTCACCGGCTTTATTGCCTCCTATGTTGTTCACACTTGTACTATTACCTGTGCTGTTTTTTCTGAAAGCAATGCCTGCAATATCACTCAGCTTTCTTTTATGCGCATAGTAACCGCACAGCTCTCTAAAGGTATCCTCTCCCTCGCCTATCATCACACCATCTATGTATGGATTTTCCCGCAGAAATGCCTCCACCTCGTAAGACACCTCAGGCCCTCCAACCCATATCGGCACTAACGGACAAAGCTTTTTATACTCGCGTGCAATATCAGTCACATAATCAATATTCCATATATAGCATGAAAAACAAAGTACGTCGGGCTTTCTCTTGTAAAGCTCCTCAAGAATGTAATCCTTCTGATTGTTTATCGTGTATTCCGCAAGCTCCACAGCATCCCTGTACTCCCCGGCACAGGCGCGCAGTGAATAAACTGCGAGGTTTGAATGTATGTATTTTGCATTTATTGCTGTCAGTAAAATATTCATGGTTTCTCCTTAAAAAATGACCCTTGAATGTAGACTTTATGCCACATTCAAAGGTCTGCTTCGTATTATTGCAGCATCGACATATTAACAAGCCTGTCGTACACGCCGCTTGCAAACAGCAACATCATGCCAATCGTGCAGATGACCGACAGTACAAAGCCTATTATCGATGTAATCATACCCGCAGTTGCTATTGCATTGTTATACTGCTTTGCCCTTTTTGACATTTTGGAAGCAAGCATGCCGACAATTCCAAGTCCCATCAGATATCCAAAAAACGAGAAAATAATACTGCAGATACCAAGCACCAGTGAAACAACTGCAAGCTTAGCGCCCTCCCTCTCGTCATCTGTGATAGTCTCATTATTGTAAAGCATCTCAAGACGGATACGCCTTGATTTACGCAGCATAACAAGCATAGGAATACCGAGCACGATAAACGCGACACAGTTCATTGCCGAAAACTCATTAATCCTGTCGGCCACTCCGCCTCCCTCAAATATTCCCGATGATAAAAGTCCTCCCATATCTACAACAGTATGGAAAATGGCAAGCATCCAGAAATTGCGTGTAGAAGCGTATATCATGCAAAACAGCACACCCATGAGACCTGCTGAAATAACCTGTATCAGACAACTGCTGAACTTAACCCCTGCGCCCATATTGGAAAAATGCATCAATCCAAACAGTACGCCTCCCAAAACTACGGCTCCTGTGATTCCACCTTTCGTTTTTGGAAAAGCTCTCAGCAGCAGATTGAACACCACGCCTCTGAACACCAGCTCCTCAACGAGCCCTACAAGGCAGACCGCAATAAAGAAAAAGAGTATGTTGTAAAATGCCTTCACATCACCATGCTCGCTCAAAAAGCACATATAAATACCTGAAACAACAGCATACAGACAATAAACTATGAAAAAACCACCTGTGTATAAACTTCTTGTCCATCCTGCTGCATTTTCCTTAAAGATATCCCACAGCCCAAATAAATATGTGATGCCAAGAAAAATAACTAAAACAACTGTCTCCACAATAGCCTGCAGCAGATAGTCATCCGCCTTTTCCATGCCCGGAATCAGTCCCAGAACTTTTCCGCTCCACTGCAAGAGTGCAATGAAAATAAAAACTGCAAGAATGGCAAATATTATATTTGCCGGTGCTGAAAGATTTCTCAATTTCTGTTTCATAACTTTAAATCTCCTCATTTGCGTGTTATTAAGTATGAAAATATTCTATAGCATTTACTTTGACATTGCAAGCGAAGTATTTCATACTGCAATGGGCAGCAAAAAAGCCCTGTCCTTACGAACAGAGCCCTATGCATTATGTTGCACTTACAAGCCTTACTATCACATCAATTCCAGCCGCCCAAAAGAGTATCGCCCCCACGATATATACCTTTGTCTTCTGCTCAAAACCGAAGTGATATCCTGTGTAAATGCCTGCCACTATACAGATAACAGTGAGCAGCGCCACCATTATCATAATGGTCAAAAGTCCGGTACCGAGGAAGCCGAATGCTATTCCTGCAAGAACCGTATAAAATGCGGTGATTCCTGCTATCCTTAGCACTCTTTTCATGTCAAGCTGTGCCTGACAATGCTCCTCAATCCTTTCGTTTCTTATAGCCTTTCCTATAAGCCTGATCCCCAGTCCTATCAATATTCCGATAGAAATTATCTCTCCTAAAAGTGCTTCATCCTTCACCGAGTATTTCCCATTAAGAAAGCTTGACAGAAAATACCCGATGTACATTGCTAACAACTGGCAAACTGCAACTATGAAGCAAATGGCTGTAAGCTGTTTCTTATTTACTTTCTGGATCAGGGATCCCTGACATTCCATCGCAACGAAAATCTCCAGTGAGCTTCCCGCCACGATTAACAGATATTCTATCCAGCCCATTTTTGCCTCCCCTAATCTTTAAACATCCTTAACTGTTCAGTACCTTCACAGTTGCGGACCGCAAGCGCATTAGAATCTGCTGCGCTGATGGGCGCTTGCTCCTACATAATCTATGTTTTCTTACGAAATATGCGGTACCGCATATTTCTGTACTGAATAGTTACAAACATCTTTTAATAATTAATTATTTGTCGCTATCTGCCTTAGCATCTATTGAAGCTAATTTATATATGAACTTAACGCTGCCCGTCTGTCCATCAGCGATTGCTGAGTATGTCTGATATTCCTCACCTGCGTCAATTACTGCCTGAAGCTTGTCGGTGAATGGCTTTAAGTCACCGTTGTATGCGTCGAGAATCTTGTTGATTCCTTCCTCATTGAACTGTACCATACCGTCTGCAAGTGTATGTGCACCCTCTGAAAGTGTCTTAGAACCTGTTGTGAGCTGGTCAACACCTGAAACTATCTGATTTGTTCCATCCGCAAGCTGTGATGCTCCGCTATTGAGCTGTGCATTGTTTGCTACAAGTGTATTTGAACCGTCCACAAGCTGCTTGATACCGCTTGTAAGAGTTGGTACTGAGTTCATGAGTGACTGTGTTCCGGCTGAAAGCTGGCTTGCTCCGGCATTGAGTGCTGTTGCTCCGGCATTTAATGTATCGTTGTTTGCAACTAATGTATTTGAGCCATCCACAAGCTGCTTGATTCCACTTGTAAGCGTCGGTACTGAGTTCATGAGCGACTGTGTTCCGGCTGAAAGCTGGCTTGCTCCGGCATTGAGTGCTGTTGCTCCGACATTAAGTGTATCATTGTTTTTAACTAACTCGTTTGAACCATTTACAAGGCTGATGATTCCTTTTGTCAGCTCTGGTAATTTATCTGCAAGACTTTGTGTGCCTGTCTGAAGCTCTGTAGCTCCTGTTGCAAGCTGTGTAGTTCCTTTTGCTAAATCAGAAGCTCCGCTTGACAACTCAGATGCTCCATCTGACAACTGTCCTAAACCAGCATCTAATGATGACGCACCATCTGATACCTTTGCTGAGCCATCCTTTAAAGCTTGCACTGTGGAAGCACTGTCTATTACACTTTGGTTCACGGCAGAATATACTGATACAGCACCTTTTCCCTGAGATAGACCAACAACTATCTTACTGTAAGTTGCTGATGGATCCGGATCATTCATACTAGTAGTCAAGGCTTTTATTATTTTTTCTGCATTGTTTACTGCTGCATCCGCTGCTGCTGATACATTGTCTGCTGTAATCTTATCTGTATCAATATATCCAAGAGTTTTAAATAATGTTCCGACATTTAATTCATTCAGTGGTTCCAGAGTTTTATTTATATTGGTTTTGATTGTTTCAGGCATATCTGATAAAGATTGTGTCAACTGACCAACTCCTTCATCAACCTGCTTTGCTCCTGCTGCAAGAGAATCAGCTCCTGTTTTTGCCGTATCAATACTTGTCTTTAGCTGTGCTGCACCTGCAGATACTCCTGCTGCGCCCTTGTTTGCAGCATTAATACCATCCGAAAGCGTTTTTGCCCCATCATTAAGGCTGGTCACACCTGTTGCAAGACTTCCTGTGTTGTCATTAAGCTGGTTCAAGCCTGTATTTAACTGACTTGCTCCATCCGTATATGATTTCAAGCCATCCTTAAGTGTTGCACTTCCACTTGCCAGTTGTCCTGCTCCGCTATTAAGCTTATCTGCTCCATCAACTAATGCACCTGTACTGTTTCCAAGTGTATTCAGTCCACCATTGAGTGTGCTGGCTCCATCTGTATACGCCTTAAGTCCATCCTTAAGTGTTGCACTTCCACTTGCCAGCTGGCCTGCTCCACTATTAAGCTTATCTGCTCCTGACACAAGGGCTCCTGTGCTGTTTCCAAGTGTATTCAGTCCACCACTTAATGTACTAACACCATCAGTATATGTCTTAAGTCCACTCTGCAGCGTGCCAACTCCTGATGCGAATGTGCCGAGCTTGCTCTGCAATGTTGAAAGTCCGTCAGCAAGTGTGTCAGTACCCTCTGCCAGTGTCTTTGAACCATCCTGAAGCTGTGTTGAGGCATCCTTTAAGTCATTTATCATGTCATCGAGGTCTGATGTGTCAATTCCGTCTGTACTTACATAATCAGATGCGTTTACCACGAAGGTCATGGCTGCAGGCATTGAGAAATTCTCCACATCTGCTGTCATTTCCATGTATTCAGGTATATTTACATCGCCATCGAGATCTCCGTCCTTGATTCCGAGGCTGTCCTTTAAACCCGGAAGTGCATAGCCGAGCACTACGCTTGATGAGTCGCTTACCTCAGCCTTGCAGTTTGTCACTTCGATATTCTCGAAGCCATCACCGAGTACAAGTCCTGTTATTGCTGCAAATGGTACGGAAACTGTCTGCTTCTCGCCGTTTACTGTCTCTGTATATGATGTGGTATTTGTGTAGTCAAAACGGATTTTGACCTTTCCTGATTTTCCTGCAAGATCCTCAGGTGAGATTTCTTTTCCATCGAGGTAATATGTAACCTTCTGTGTTACAGGCGGTTCCTCTGTTGCTGTACCCTGGTAGTAAATGTCCTTGCCACCGGCCTGCCAGGTGAGCTTGTCACCGCTTTGTGTGAATTTTTCCTTGCCCTTTACGTTCTCGATATCTGAAAGGTTTGAAGCATCCTCCAAGGTATCCTTTTTGTCTTTATTTTTTAGGTGATCTACTACGATTGTTTTGTTTACGTTGCCGTTTGCATCTGAGATGAGGTATACGCTCTCGTCCTTGTCTGCGTCGTTATCCTTTAATGATACGCTGTCCATGAGCTTATCTGCTATGTCATCAGCATCCTTGCTGCTGTCTGTTGTGCTGTCTGCCTCGGCTGTGACTGCGGTGCTGTTCTTCTCTGCAAAAACTGCTGTTGCTCCGATTCCTGTACCTACAAGTGCTATTGTGAGGACTCCGGCTACAACACGGACAATATATTTACTTTTTAACTTTTCTTTCAATTCTGGTAATTTCATGTCTTATTCCTCCTGATTTTATTTTTGAGGTTATATTTTTATGTTATGAGGGTCAAAAAGTATTTTATCCCTCATTTATGATTAATCAGATTACTAAGCTGTCAGGTTCTTGTTTTTAAAGCCTGCGCTTGTGGCACATATTACTTTGTCAAAAATCATAAACATTGACGGAAGTATAAATACTACTACAAACATACTGATAATTGCGCCTCGTGCAAGCAGTATACAGATAGAACTGATCATATCAATGTTTGAATAAAGTCCTACACCAAAGGTTGCGGCGAAGAAACAGAGTGCACTGACGATAACTGAGTTTGTCGAATCTGCAAGTGCCTTTGTGATTGCCGGCTTTTTGTCCATTCCGGTGTATCTGTTCTTTCTGTACTTTGTGGTCATAAGTATCGCATAGTCAACCGTTGCACCAAGCTGTATGGTTCCGATTACGATGCTCGCGATAAACGGAAGCTTTGTTCCTGTAAATCCCGGAATTCCCATGTTTACAAAGATTGCAAACTCGATGACCGCTACAAGTATGATTGGAAGCGATGCTGATTTGAATACTACGAGGATGATAAGGAATATCAATACGATTGATACTGCACTTACACGCTTAAAGTCTGTATCTGTGATAGTGATAAGATCCTTTGTACAAGGTGCCTCACCGATAAGCATTGCGTCCTCGCTGTAATTCTTTACTATCTTTTTAATCTCTGTAATCTGGTTGTTTACCTCATCAGATGCTGTCGCATATTTTGATGAAACAAGCATCATCTGGTAATCACCGTTTTTGAATATCTCCTTTGCCTCATCCGGCACCATATCATCCGGTATTGTAGGTCCAAGTATTGAGTCAAGTGATACTGCAAGCTTTACTCCATCGACCTTCTTGATATCATCTATCATGCTTATGCTGTCTGCCTTTGACATATCGCTCGGCGCGATGATGATATGTGTGGCACCCATAGCATACTCCTTGTCGAGTCTTTCATTGGCCTGCTTACTGTATGCACTGTCAGGCATGGTTCCTGCAAGGTCATAGTAGACCTGATCATGAGTGTATCCGTATATTGCCGGGATGAGCACTACGATGAAAATCACTGCAAGTATCTTATAATGATTTGTTACCCAGCTTGCAATCCTGGAAACATCAGGCATGAGAATCTTGTGCTTTGTCTTCTCGATTGCCTTATCACATGCAAGAATCAGTGCAGGGAGAATTGTTACACATCCGATAACTCCGAATACAACGCCCTTTGCCATTACGATTCCCAGGTCAAGTCCAAGTGTAAAGCTCATGAAGCAGAGGGCTACGAAGCCTGCGATTGTTGTGATTGAGCTTCCTGTTACTGAGACAATTGTGTGGGAAATGGCATGTGCCATGGCTCGCTTCTTGTCTCCGTCATATCTGTCTATCTGCTCCTGATAGCTGTGCCACAGGAAAATCGAATAATCCATTGTTACGGCGAGCTGCAATACTGCTGTCAGTGCCAGTGTCAGGTATGAAATCTGTCCCTGTATAAAGTTTGTTCCCAGGTTATAGATAATAGCCATTCCTATGCTTAGGAGGAATAACATCGGAACAATTATTGAATCCATTGTAATTCCCATGACAAGCATTGAAAGCAATGCTGCTATGATGACATATATAGGAGCCTGCTGCATAACAAGTGTCTTTGTATCTGCGTTGACCGCTGCCATTCCTGCTACGAAGCAGTGGTTTTTCACCATCTTATCCATCTTGTTGACGGCTTCCATTGTCTCATCCGAACCCATTGTGTCACTGTAGGTGACGAGCATGAGCTGGCTGTTTGCATCCTTGTTGTTAAATGCGTCGTACACCTCATCCGGAATTGCCTCTCTTGGCAATGTGGAATCAGCGATTGTTCCGTACCAGATGACATCCTTAACACCCTCAAGGTCCTCAATGTCATCAGCCAGAGTCTCTATGTCCTGATCCTTCATATCCTCCAAGATCACAAAAGACAACGCTCCGGTTCCAAACTCATCTACCATGATATCCTGACCCTTCATAGTCTCTATCTGGCTTGGCAGATAAGAAAGGATATCAAAGTTGATTCTCGTGTTGATAAAGCTGATGCCCGACGGTATAAGCAATGCAAATGCAACTATCAGTATCAGCACACGATATTTTACGACTCCTTTTCCAAATTTAATCATTAGATTCACCACTCTTTCTTTTTTTCGTATTGAAGTATAAAAAAAAAGACCGAATAAATAAATATTCAATCTCTTCGATTTGTCATGTAAGATATACAAATCCATCAATTTGTATATCCGATATGACACATATATGATATTGTATTTGATTTCTGACACTTTTTCACAGCATTTTTATATTTATATGAACACATGCCTCTTTATGATTCTGCTTTATTAGCTTGCTTAAGCCGTCATTTTCCATGGCAATTGTCCTCTACAGCTCACTTAGTATATCATCCATCGAGCGCGTAATCAGATACATGTATGCCTCAGCCATCTCCTTCGGCTCAATGTCATCCATGCCCTGGGCTATCCAGCCCTCCGTGATAAAGCACAACGACTGCGCATAATATGTAGAAATCACCTCAGGTGTGAGCCAGCGGTATTTTGATTTCTTTCCTGTGCTCTTTTCGCTTATGATATTCATAAACATCTCATAGACGCACTTCATAGCAATCTGATTAAACGTCACTGCACCCTCCAGCTTTAGTGCTTTCTTGTAAAAAACACTGTTTGCCGAGATATTATTGAGCATCAGCACAATCGCTTCAAAAATCATTCCGGCATTGAGCAGCGGCTTGATGGGCTCAAGCAGCTCGGTTTTGATAATCCACTCTATCAGCTCGTACTTGTCCTGAAAATGATTGTAAAACGTGGGGCGGATAACTCCGGCCTTGTCCGTTATCTCTTTAATTGTAATCTTATCGATTGGCTTTTTCGCCGAAAGCTCTATAAGGCTCTCAGCGAGCACCAGATCTATTGCATTCTTACCTTGCTGTGTCATTACTCATCAAACTCCATCGTGACAAAGTAGCCCTTCTCAGTCTCCCTCACATCCACGACATCGCCCTCGCGGCTTTTGAGCCTCTCGCTGACCACGTAGTTTCCCGACATGGCAATCGCATGCTCTATCGTATAATAATATGAAGTCGGAAGCTTGCTCTCTGTTACCTTCAGATGGTCACCGACCTTGGTAAGTCCGGGTCTCTCCATCTTAAACTCCATCCGACGCATTCTGTCGCCTTTCTGTTACTGCTTAATTGTCCTCTTTTCTATCCTCAACAAACGTTGCCTCAAACTCCTTTTGCTTGTTGTAGGCGCTCTCAGCCTTTGTAGCACGGCTTGTAATCCAGATATTTGATACTCCGTTGAAAATCAGTATGATACCGACAACAACAGTGGCTGTCTTCATTACATCAAATGCATTTGTCACGCAGATTATTCCAAAAATCAGACTGATTATTGAAAAAATCAGGCCGACACTCCAACCTCCGTAACCGTATTTTCTGGCATCCACTGCCTCAATAATGCTCCTGATGCTATGAAAAATGAGCACCAGACCAATGACTATAGGTATCAGGCTCACAACAACCTTTGGCTGCACCAGAAACCATATGCCCACTGCCAAAACCACAAGCCCCAGCATCGCTGAAAAACCATTCGTGACTATATTCAAAAAATAGCTGCACATATAGACCACTCCGATGATGATAAGCACTACCGCAAGCACATTGGCCACAATCGTGAGCACCGAAGCCCTCCATATGATAAACACCAGTCCCAGCGCTATACAAAGCACTGATGACAGTAGAAAATCAGCCTTTATTCTGCCTAAAAACTCCTTCATACGCGACCTCCTTTATATATCCCTGCCCTGCATTACTTTTCTAATTCTGTTCCTCTGCACTGTTCTTGACCAGGTCAAGAACAGTCTGAAGCTCAGCCCCCTCAACCGGTGCAGCTCCATATCCAAGACGCTTGTGATCCTCTGTAATCTCAACCAGCTCAGTAGTTTTATCGCCCTTCGCATCAATCACAAAATATCTGCCCTGTGACGCAGCATCATCCCACACGAGATAAGCACGGATTGCGCAGTTTGGAGCCATATCTCTTGTCGGGAAATCAACTCTGGTGACATTAAGCGTATCAGAAATCTGCATAGACATAACAGAGAAATCCTCCTCCATATATGGATACATACGCTTCTGCTGATATGCCTCCTCGTACAGCTCATCTATTAGCTTTTCCTTCTCATCGGCTAGTCGGTCCATGAACTCTTTTCCACCCTCAAACATCTTCGCCGGCAGGAAAATATGCTCATACTGCATACGCTCAAAGATGACATACTGCTCTGCTGTCATCTGTACAGTCTTGCCCTTTGTCGGTGATGTAGGATGTCCCTCTCTTCTGGCCTTTTCCACTGCCTCAATCTTTTCTACAAGAGGCTTTTTGAAAATCAGATTGTGAGTGAACGGGTTGAATGCGATACCATTAATCTTTGACTCTTTATTTGCCACCATGTTGTTGACTGCAAGAAACGGCATATTTACAATGCATGGTGACGGATGATCCTTAGAAAGCTGTGCCTTTGAGGTATAAATCGGCATGAAAGCCTCTCCCTCACCGTTTTTAATAAATAGCGGAATCGGCTTGTTGTTCTCTCCGACATTTGCAGGTACCAGGAATCTGCTCTTAGTGCATTTTTCAATGAGCTTATTGAGCGTCTCCGCCTTTTTGTCGCTTGAATACTGTGTCATCAGCGCCTCAACCTCCGGGTTTTGCACCTCAAGAGTGAAGGCCGGATCGTCCTTTAATTTATTTTTGATTTTATTTTTATCCATTTATACTGCTTCTCCTTATATTAAATGCCCGGATTTACATCCAGGCATTATTTTAACACATTTCTTTTATCAACTCAACAATCTTAGTGTCTCTTGCTATCCATTCTTTATCAAGAAAAGCGCTGTTGGCCTTTATTATCTCATCCGGCGTAGCCCATGACAGATGATACTCAAGCCTTATCTCGCTGTCTGTCATCTGTGCTGCCACATGCTCGTCCTTCACATCACAGAAATACACGTAGGTGTGACAGTAATATATCTTGTCAGCCTCAAATATATCGCGCCTCTTTTCTATGACCTTTCCGCACTCCCTGATGCTTTCCGGCACGACAAGAAGCCCTGCCTCCTCGCGCACCTCCCGCGCCAGCGCCACCTCGTTGGTCTCTCCTGCATCGATGCCGCCGCCCAGTATCTTGTAGTAGCCCTCACCGGCCTGCTGCATGGCAAGCTTTCCGTCTCTGATAATAACCGCACGCACCGCGAAGCGCTCAAATACCTCCATATCATCGGAATAGTTGTGTTTGTCAAATGTATATAGCGTCCTCATATTTATCCTCCGTATATGGGCTGTAATCATTCATTAGTATACATGGAAAGTAGTTTTTATTCTACACCATTTGACGGCGAATTGGAATACTATTATCGTCCATTTACCTGCAAAGTAGCACCACTGTCTCTATGTGCTCTGTATATGGGAAGCAGTCATATGGTGTTGCACGCTTCACTGTATATCCATGCTTTGTGAGATACTTTAAATCCCTCGCCAGTGTTTCCGGACCACATGACACATACACCACTCTCTCCGGCGCCAACTTGACAACCGATGATAAAAATGCCTCGTCGCTGCCGGTTCTTGGAGGATCCATTATGACAACATCAGCTTTCTCACCCTTTTGTGCCATCTCGACCATGAATTTTCCGGCATCATCATTGTAGAAGCGGATATTTCTGATGTCGTTTCGCTTTGCATTGATGACTGCATCACGGATTGCATCACGGTTTAGCTCGACACCGATGACTTCACCTGCATTTTTCGCTGCTATGATGCCTATGGTTCCGGTGCCGCAGTATGCATCGATTACGCGCTCCTTGCCGGTGAGGTGTGCCTCATGAATGGCTTTTTCGTATAAAAGCTCCGTCTGTACCGGATTCACCTGATAAAACGAGCCTGGTGAGATGCGGAAGGTACAGCCGCACAGCTTATCCTCTATGAAGCCCTTGCCATAAAGCGTGATGTTTCTGTCTCCGAGCACCATGCTTGTTCTTTTATCATTCACGTTGAGCACCACTGTCGTGATATTGGGATGCTTCTTCCTGAGTGCTTTTACGAAATTGTTCTTCGATGGAAGTATCGGCGATGCCAGGACAAGCACTACCATTATCTGCCCTGTTGCATAACCCTTTCTTACAAGCACATGTCTGAGAAGCCCATAGCCGGTGTCCTCATCATAGGTCTTTATCCTGAATGAGCGGAGCATATCCTTTATGTCCCTTATTATCTCATCTGACTCCTGCTCCTCTATCATGCAGCTTTCGATATCCACCACATCATGTGTGTTTTTCCTGTAGGCTCCCGCCACAATCTGACCGCGCCTCGTACAGTCAAAGGCTGCATGAACCTTGTGACGATAATAGAGCGGATTTTTCATGCCGACAATCGGCTCCACAAAGCAAAAAGGCTTTAGCAGCTTTTTCATGTATGCCTGCTTGGTTTTTAACTGTTCCTTATATTCTACGCCCTGATAGTCGCATCCGCCACATTTCTTCGCATACGGACATACGTTATCGCTCTTTGCCCGGCTGCTTTTCTCCTTTAGTCTCGGCTGTCCGTTGGCTTTTTTGTAATTTTTCTCATTACGCGTGGGCTTTTCCCTGTAATTGCCTTGATTTCCCGCCATATCTGCGCTCCTTAAAATCAGCTTTGCTGATTACTTGCCGTATGTATTATATAAATACACATGATTATCTATACAGTGCCATCCGCTTGAAGCGCCTGCTGTCACACATATATATGTCTTTCCGCTTGCTGCCTTCTCATAGCTGACCGCACAGTTGCCGGACTGATTTACAAAGCCTGTCTTTGCACCGATTACCTCGCCACTTGTCATCCTGTCCTCTATTCGGCGCAGGAACCGATTTGATATGTTCAGGTTCTCCGGATGCTGCGGTGTTGCAGCCGTGCTATATGTATGATTTGAAAGTACTGTTTTACAAATGTCGTCCTGCATCGCTGCCTGCATGATGACCGCCATATCATAGGCTGTGCTGTAATTGTTCTCATCATATATGCCGACAGGGTTTGCAAAATGTGTGGTCTGGCCTATACCAAGCTCTGCTGCCTTCTGGTTCATCATATCGACAAATGCTTCCATGGAGCCTGCTGTATAAACCGCAAGCTGATATGCCGATTCTCCACCTGATGGCAGGATGGTTCCGTTAAACACATCGCGAAGAGGCACCTGCTCACCGTCTAAAAAGCCTGTTGTACTGCAATCATGCACATATGAATAATCTGTGGCTTCTCTTGTAATTGTAACAACCTCGTTGAGCTTGTTTTCTATCACAGCCTGCCTGTCTATTTCGGTGTTTTCATTCTCCGCTGCAGCAATTGCATTTTTCTCAGCCTGCTCTGCTGCTACAAGCACTGTCATAACCTTTGTCATGGAAGCCGGATACATTTTCTCATGAGCATTTTTTCCCGCAACAACTGTGCCGTCCTGCTCATCAATCACTACGGCATAAGAGCTCTCAAGCTCATCTCCGATTGCTGCTGTAGCATCAGACTCCTTTGGTGCAAAGAGCTCCTTTGCTTCCTCTGTCTCACTTACCTGCTCAGTCACACCGGTCACATTTTCTGTGGCCGTTCCTGTGTCTTTTGCCTTATTACTGTCTTTTTTTGTTTTATTAAAGCACGATATAACTATTATAATCGCTATAACGACTATCACAGCCACTATTCCTACAAGCTTAATCTGTGAAGCTCCTGTATTTCTTCTGCGGCGTCTGTAATTTTTTCTGCTATTATTTCTCATATCCAATCCCTGTCTCGTTGTAACTATTCATCCCACGTACATTCGCAAAACCACACTTGAATAATCACATTTCATTTTTATATTGTAACCTATTTAGTATACTCCCTATCCGGAAGCTGTGCAATAATTATCGCAATAAACATGAGCACACATCCAAAAATTTCTCTGCCACCTAGCATCTGGCCCAGCAGAATCCATCCTGCAATCACAGAAACCACCGACTCAAGGCTCATCGCCACCGATGCCACCGCCGGGTTTAAGCCCTTTTGTCCGACAATCTGCAGCGTATAGCCCACTCCGCTTGAGAAAATACCGGCATAGAGAATCGGAATCCATGCATCCCACGTGCAAAGCGACTGCGCCCACTGCGCTATACCGCCGGCAGACGGTCCCATATCTGTAAAAATCATCACTATACATGAGCCAAGTCCGGTGACAAAAAACTCAATACATGAGAGTCTGACCGCATCCACCTGTGATACGAAATGGTCAATCACAAGTATCTGTATCGCAAAGCACAATGCCCCTGCCAACAGGAGCAAATCCGAGCCACTAAGTGAAAATGTCCCATTCATGCACAGAAAATACATGCCTATAAGTGCAATAAATACACCTATCCATATTTTGACTCCGCATTTTCTTTTAAGGAAAATCCCAAGTATCGGCACCATAAGTATATATGTAGCTGTAAGAAATCCTGCCTTGCCGGATTCTGCGCCCATGCTGATTCCAAGCTGCTGCAGGTTGCTCGCAAAGAAAAGTGCTATTCCACAGCAGCTTCCGGCTATCCAAAGCTCTTTCTTTTGCTTTTTGCTTTCAGGTCTGTTTACCGTCAGCTCTTTCTTATCCAGTATTTTTATGACCGGCAGAAGGCAGAGCGCACCAATAAGGAAGCGGATGCCGTTGAATGAAAACGCTCCAACTGCATCCCCTCCCTTTGACTGCGCTACAAAGGCTATTCCCCAGACTATATCTGCCAAAAACAAAATAAAGACATGTCTTGTCTTTGAGGCTGTATTCATTATAATAGTTCCTCCGTGTTATTAAATCTATTTAAGGTTACTGTTTGCCATTATCTCCGATAACCTTAGTAATCCGTCTTATTTGACAAAATCAGAGATATTATATCACCGTCTACCTTAAATTGCATACTTAAATATGCTGTTACATTTTGTTTGTATATAAAATTATACAAAAACAGGCGGCAAACACCCTCTTTGGGTATTCGCCGCCTGTCTTTATATCTTATTGCGTAACACTATTATTTACGCTATTCTGCCAGCTTAAAATGCTTTATCTCTCCGTTTCCTGCCACATAGAAATCATTATCCTTGTAAATGCCTCTGTAGCCTTCTGTGTTTTTATAGGTCAGTGCCTGCTGCTCCAAAAGACTAAAGCCGTTTTCACTGTCATACGAAAACAGATAGTAGTCATTCGCAGTAAATCCTATCAGATTTTTCTCCGGGTCAGCAAGAATAGCCTTGTAGTTGTATACAAACTCATTACTCCAGCTCTCAGAACTGTCGATAAGCTTCTGGTTCACCTCAACCGGCTTTGTCGGATCGCTCACATCAAACATAGTAAGCTTTATCTTACTCTGCTGCGAATCACCATAGCCTATTCCAAGTACGTGCGTATCATCCCACATATGCAGATATTCAGAAAATCCACTCACCTCAAGCTCTCCCAAAAGCTTTGGTGCTGTCGGATTAGATATGTCTGCTACAAAAAGAGGATCCGTCTGCCTGTATGTGATGAAATATACATATTTTCCAACAAAACGGGCTGCGTATATACTCTCCCCGCGTGCAATCTCGTTTATCACACCGACCTCATTCATATCCTTATTCAGCACATGGAGCGAATTGACAGGCTGACTGCCGGTATTTGAGGTTGGAAGCACATACAGATACCCTCCCTGCTCATTTATTGCAAATTTATCGTTAAGATAACCATTCACTGATGTCGTCTCCCCGGTCTTCATCACTCCATCCTCAAACGAAATTCTGCTGATTTTGGTAAGCTCACGGCTTGCACTCCAATCAGAATGATACAGATACATAGCATTGCCAGAAACGTACACCTCGCCGCTATTATTCATAATGCATTTTGCATCTATCGTCTTATCAGGTTTATCCACATCAAAGCTCGAAATAACTGTGCCTGAGTATGTATCCTCTCCTATATAGAAGCAGTCATAGCTTATCACTTTGCCATTTACCTGAGGCACCCATTTCTCCAGATTATCCTCCTGCAGCGCCACATTTCTATTCATATCGGAGGTCTTTATATATGTGTCTGAAAAAACATATACCATATTGCCGATTTTGCGCGATGTATTGTAAAATCCATCCTGACGCGCTTTACCTATAAGCACCGGTTTCGTCGGGTCAGATATATCATAGCTATAGCATATAGTCTCATCCTTATCGCCCGCATGGTTTGATATGATAAGCATTTTTCCGTCACTGATATAAAGCTCCTCTACAGTATCTGACGGTACCTCAAAATCAGGACGAAACAGCGTCTCTTCCCCCGGCTTTCCATTTGAAATATCCGTGATGGATATCTGACCATCCTCGACCATGTAAATGTACTTTCCGTCCGTCTTTACCACATCACTCTCATCAACGCCCTCTGTCATCACGTTGGTGGTTGAATACTCTGTTTTGGCTGCCGCCTCCTGCTTATTTGCAGACGATGCATCAGACGTAATTCCTGTTGCATCCGCACTCTCCAGCAAGTCTCCAGATGCAGTATTCCTTATGGAAGCCTCAGCTTTTTTTGCCACATCATACAATTTCCCGTAATCAGAGGCCGCTTCATAATCCCCAAGCTTTGCACCGCTCTTTATCCCTGCATAGACATTATTCTGCGCATTATTCTGTGAAATCACATTTGCAGTTTTTGTCTCCAGCTCATCTATACGGTTATTAAGCCGCACAACCTCCGTGCCTAAGACTGCAACAACAAGGACTGCCGCCACTGTGGCAAGCGCTTTTGCTGCCCGTGCAAATTTTTTGTGCTTTTTCCTGTTTTTGTCTTCTTTTCCGCCGTGATGGGTTTCATGATTTTTTACATAAATTTCATCACTGTACCCGGCCGATTCTCCGGTCGGCTGCGCTTCTTCAATTATTTGGTCATCTATGTAATTTAAACCATCAAATAAATCCTTTTTCGTCATAGATATACGCCCTCCTCATCCAGATATTTTTTTAGCTCTGCCCTTATCCTGAACAGTGTGGTCTTTACGCTGCTTTTGCTCCTGCCGCTCATATCTGCCAGCTCATCAATCGCCATGCCATACCAGTAGCGTCTCACGAAAAGCACTCTCTTTTCCGTCTCCAGTCCGTTCAGAAAATCCGATAAACACCTTCCAATGTCCGACAGCTCGCCCTCGTATTTTGCATTGCTGTCTGCAAGGCACTCCTCAAGCTCATCAAGCATACAGTTCATGTTGGAATTTCTCTTTGAAGCATTATTCCAGTCAATCCTGTCGCAGACGATATTGCGGCATACCCTGTAAAGCCAGGAAAGGAAACGCATAGGGCGCTCCGGCGGTATCTTGTTCCATGCTGCTATGTATGTGTCATTTACGCATTCCAGCGCATCCTCATGTGCTATCATAGTGTCTGCAAACCGGGTAAGCTTCGCTCCGTACATCTGCGAGGTCGCACTGACAGCCTGCTGGTTGCGATTAAAATACATATCAAGTATCTGTTCCTGTGTGTACATTTTCCGCAAACCTCCCTTCTATATATTATGTAGGATTTTGTTTGGTGGGGGTTACATTTCATCATTAATTCTTTAAAATTTCCCTTATGTAAACTTTAAGCCTAGCCTCTAGGAAATAAAGCTTATAGTGCTGAATAATTGAATTGTATCATATTTCGTCTTGGATTAAATATCTTGTTTTAAAAAAGCCGTTGACTTATACACACTTAATGTGTATATTATGATTATGGAGGAGGCATTTATGAAACAAAGAGAGCTTATCAAGAAACTAGAGGCTGCCGGATTCGAATTTTCTAGACATGGCGGTAATCATGATGTATATGTTCGTGGTTCAGATATAGAACAGATTCCGAGGCATAAAGAGATCAACGAAATGCTTGCCAAAGCAATTTTACGTAAATGGGGATTATAGCATTTATAATTTATCACATATTATATATACATTAATTTATGGAGGATATTATATTATGAAACAGGTATATCCAGTTATATTTACACAATTAAATGATAAAAAAGACACCGTGCTTATTAATGTTCCTGATATGAATATATTAACAGAGGGCTTCGGTCTACCAGATGCTATAGAAATGGCTCGCGACGCCATTGGAGCAAACGGAATCACATTACAGGATCTTGGCATGGAAATTCCGGTTCCAAGTGATATTTCAGATATTGACATCAAAAACGGTCCCTTTGACAATACTGGTATTAGTCATGTTTCATTTGTGGATATAGATTTTGATGAATACCGCCGCAAGGTCGACAATAAAACCGTCCGAAGAAATGTCACTCTCCCTAATTGGCTTAATCAGGAAGCTGAGAAATCCCATATCAACGTATCCCGCGTTTTGCAGGAGGCTCTCATGGTAAAGCTAGGTGTATCAAGATAAATAAAGGGGTATTCAAAGTTTTTTAGGGTCTTTACTTTTTAGGGTCT
>ULPZ01037992.1_pt1 | contig 19382 bp, 17 predicted proteins | sample 1953991 | NCBI WGS metagenome assembly ULPZ01 (sample SAMEA4835642, study PRJEB28245) | human gut metagenome | biome: gut microbiome; material: fecal sample | place: Denmark | collected 2008
TGTTCTATCTGTGAACGATCCAGCATCAGTGTCGTTTCTGGTTTTTCTACTTTATATATGAATGCTTATTTTTAGAATGATCTCATAATCCGCTAAGAATAAAAAGTTTATGCGGAAAGTTCAAGAACGAGGTAATGAGTTGGCAACTGTTCTGATTTCTACATACTTGCGTAATTTGCATTGATGTACAACTCATCTTGGAACAAAGGTACAACTTTTTTATGAACGAGCAAAAGGGCGGTGCATTTTTCATTATTGAAGGGTAATATTTGATTTGGTCTATCATCAATCTGTGATATTATGAGTTTCCCGATTCTGTCATTCGCCCCTTTCCTTTGCTCGTCTGCGAAGGTAGTACATCAGCCCTTGAAAGTTGAAAGGTCGGACGGCAAGCCGTTTCGGACTGAATCTTCCTCCTACGGAGAGTATTCATCCCGAAAACCTTTCCCCTTTCAATGTCTGTACTCAGGAATGCAGACGGCAACGGAAATGAGCGACTGACGAAAATGTAGAAGAAGATAAACAGACAGCATACAAAAGGGTTCTTACATTGATAACCCGTTTGTATGCCGTTCTTGTTTCTATCCATAGGGGCACTATTATTTTGCATCATAGATATATAGGGCAAGCGGTAAATTTCACTCCCTCCAAAAATATAGAGAAGTTTATCCGCTGCCATTTATCAAGTGCTTGCCGTTATATTCCCTTTTCAATGCTTGCTCAATCTCACTTCGCTTGTACAGAACTTTGCCACCGAGGACATAATATGGTAATGTGCCATTGCTTCGGTATTCGCTCAATGTCCTTCGGCTGACTTTAAGCATATATGCCACCTCCTTGTCGCATAGATACTCATCATCGTTTTGTAATGTTGTTCCGTCTTTCGGAATGTTGTCTATGATTTCTGATAGTTGGTCGATACTCTCGTGAATGGACTGCATCCACGCATCGTCTTTAGTTCGCATCTCTTGATACATAGTTCAAATGGTTTTATTGTTATACATTGATTAGATTTCTCGCCCTTTCCACTTGGCTTCTTTTCGCCTGTCCTCTACCTTCGTTACAATGCTCTCTACATCTTCGGGCAGGTAGTACGTGCGGTTGCCGATTTTGGTGTAGGCAAGCGTACCGTTATCTCGCAAGGTTTGCAATGTTCGCTTGCTTATCTTCAACTTCTGACAAACATCCTGATGGTCGAGCCAATTGTTTGTCTTTTTCTTCCCGTTCTTTACAACGGGTGAGTTTGATACTCGCAGAATGAACTGCTCAATCTTCGTGGCAAATTCCTCGAATGCCTTTCGCTCAAAAATGATTAAATCCATACGCTTTATTTTAATTTATTACACTTGTTTTCTTGTTTTGCACTGCTAAATAAGGAAGAGATTTTCATACTTCAATGGCACTAACAATAGGTGTCATTCCTTGTCATATCGTTTCATCATTGATACGATAATCAGCCATTGAGATAGCCTCTGTTCTCATACGCAGTTTCGTTTTCTGAGGGCAAAGAAAGAGATAAGTAATCACACCTCAATCATACGGTGAGCCTGTTGCAGTATGTGGCACAGTTCGTGGCATTTTTAGATGTATATGATGATACATTCCTAAGCATACATCACATTGTAACCAATATTGTATAAGAATATCCTCAAGCGGCTCCATGTCTCGAATCTTGTCCGTAGCATTGTCGTTTGTCAGACCGATGCTTATCCGTCTGCCAAACTTCTGCTCCGGACAACCAAAACTGATAGTCACTAATTCTATAATTGCAGTATAGCGGATAGCCCAACTCCCGACACTTCGACAGTCCGTCTATCCGCCATCATATTTAGGCTTTTAATTTCTTCAATTAAGCATTTCGTCCTAATCCATAATTACCCGTTCAACTTGGGAAGAATCGTGAAGGTAGAACGCCTCTTCTATTACCCTAAAAAGCAATACAATTCATAATTGCCTACATAGACCTAATTAGTTGTGGTAGAATTGTATGCATATTTTCTTTGCAGCAGATAATCGGTCATAATTGTGCACAAAGACCATATGTTGAACTAAAAAAACATTCACACTATGAAGAAAAAAGAGATTAAAATCAGTAACGAGGAAATGATGGAGTTGATGGGACTGAAGCGTACATCTAACTCCGATGATAATTCGGACAAGACTGCCATTGATTTGGCTATCGAGAAGTATTCAAAGGAAGAATTGGCTGCAAAGGAAACTGAACAACCAGACGAGCCAACAACCGATGAGGATACTCCAAGTGATTCAGAGGAGTCCACAAAGGTTGTTGAAATCAAGGAACTGCCACCGACTCCGACCATCCAACGCAGAGTGAGTAGCAAGCAACGCAAGCTCTTGTTGGAGGAGTACCGCAACACCTTTATGCGACCTTACAAGATTGAAGACCGCAAGCCCGTATTCATCAGTGGTAAGTTGCGAAAGATGCTTGATAAGTTCGCCTGCAAAATAGGTGAGGATAGAATGAGTATGTCAGGGCTATTGGAGAACATCGTCCGTCATCACATCGAACTCTATTCAGAAGATTTCGAGCATTGGAAAGGGATGTAGCCTCTTAATCCAATCAAATTAAGAACTATTCCAACGGTATTTCATTTTGAGGTACTCAAAATTGATTGACCTTCGGTTAGTGGGGAAGCAAGTTTATGTTTTGGGCAGACCAAAACCACTTGCTTCCACTCCCGAAGGTCGCAGAAGAAGACATCCCGTTGGTCTATCAAGTAAACAATGTATGTATCATTTTCAAAATCAGAAATCGTATGAAACGAAGTATCAATAACAAGACATCCAACAAAGGAGGACGACCAAAGAAGAAGTTGTCCGAGAAACGCAAGTACCGCATAACGGTAAAGATGGCTACCGAAGAGTACTATGCTATGAAACTTAAAGCCAAGAATGCAGGAGTCTCGGCAAGTGAGATTGTAAGAATGGCTATCCGTGATTGCCATATCAAGGCACGCCTTACCACCGAACAAGCGGACTATATCCGCAAGTTATGCGGTATGGCAAACAATCTCAATCAGCTCACTCGCAAGGCACATCGCGAAGGCGTAAGGCTGCACTACGGGCAATGCCAACATCTTCTGCTCTCATTAGAAAACATTATAGACCATATCAGCCTATGATGGCCAAGATTGTGAAAGGCTCAGGAGCCAAAGGAATTGTTGATTATATCCTCGATAAGAAGAAACAAGCCACGCTTATGGATTGTCAAGGTGTATTGTTCAATGATAACAGCACGATAACCAAAAGTTTTATTGCTCAATCAAGGCTTAATCCGCGAGTGAATAAGTTCATCGGACATATCTCACTCAGTTTCTCTAAACAGGATCTGCCACGCTTAACTGATGAACTTATGATACAGATAAGCAGGGAATATATGGAGAAGATGGGCATTCGTGACACGCAATACATTATCGGACGACACTATGATAAGGAGCATCCGCACGTTCATATTGCCTTTAATCGGGTGGATAATAACGGCAGAACCATCAGCGACAGAAACGACCGTTATCGCAGTGAACGCATCTGCAAAGAGCTGACACGCAAATACGGGCTGTACTTCGCAAATGGCAAGGAACAAGTAAAAACGCACCGACTGAAAGAGCCTGACAAAACCCGTTACGAGATATACCAAGTTCTCAAACGGGAAGTTGCAAGATGTTCGGATTGGACTACACTGTTGAAGCGGTTGAAAGCCGAAGGCATAGATGTCCGCTTCAAGTATAAGGGTAACACCAATGAGGTGCAAGGTATCATCTTTACCAAGAATGGCTACCACTTCAACGGCTCGAAGATAGACCGCAGTTTCAGTTATTCAAAGATTGATAAGGCACTGAATAGTCACAATCAAGCGGAATATCAGCGACAATATGAACCGCATCATATGCAGATAAGCCATTTCGAGAACAAGGAATCGGAACTTATCAACGGTTCATTAGGCTTGTTGGACTTCACATCTTCGCCCGATATGGATAGCCAGGAAGAGGCAGATTTCCGCCGTTTGATGCAGCAGAAGCCTAAGAAAAAGAGAACAAGAGGATTCAAACTCTAATCATTAACCACTTAAAAACAGAACAATATGCAAGAAAATAATTCAATCATTATCGCAATGTTGGAGGAGTTGCTGACAATCAGCAAAAGCCAACGACCAGAACAAACAGTTAATGCCAATGTAGATTTGACACCCATTAAGGAGTTAATCGAGAATGGGAACAGAGAAAACAAAGAGTATTATGATTCTAAAACCAATAAACTTGCAGGCTTTGTTGTCAATGAATTTAGCAAGATAAACAAGCGAATGGATGGCATCAGTGAGCAGGAGCAACCCGACTTTGAGGGTGTAAAACAACAGCTTGCAGAGGCTATTGACAAGATGGATGAAATAAAGGTAAAGCACAACATTGACGAGAAACGACACTCGTTTGCTCTTTACACAAAGGAATCTTGGATTCTCCTATCAATAATTATCTTCCTTATGGCAGCAGGAGTATCAGCAGTATATCACCTGTCAAGACCAAATGTTCAAAGGGATGATGATGCCCTCAAATACCGTTACATCAAGATGAAAGGCGATGCTTCGGCTGAGCAGATAGTTACATTGGAGGACATCTTTGAACTCAACCGCAATACCGAAGCAATTGAGCAGATGCGTGAAGATGTGGAGAACTACGAAGAGGCTGTGCGCAAACAAGCCACCCTCGCCGAGCAAGCACGCCTAAAAGAGCAAGCTGCAAAGGAACAGGAGAGCAAAGCCAAATCCATCAAGAACAAGCAGGATAATAGTAAGGTTAAACAAAATAAATCAAAACCCTGATTGTAATATGGCAACAGTAAAGATTAAGTTCCGACCATCAACAGTTGATGGCGGGCAAGGTACAATTTTCTATCAAGTAATCCATAATCGTGTAGCCCGTCAGCAAAAGACGGGCTACCGTCTCTACGGCTATGAGTGGAACAGCCACTTGTCGGAAGTGGTGTTACCTAAGTTCAACGAAAACAGAAAACGCCACCTATCGGAGATTGGCGACAAAATCCGGATGGATGTAAAGCATTTCCAAAAGGTCATCGCTGATTTTGAGCATAGCGGTTGTGATTATACCGCAGGTGATGTGATAGCGGAATTTGCATCGGACAACCCCGAAAATTTTCTCTTTCCATTTATGGAGGGCGTTATTGCCAATCTGAAAGCATTGGGTAAAGTCCGTACATCGGAAACATATGCTGCGACCCTATGCAGTTTCAGACGCTTCCGAGAGGACAAGGATGTGCCGTTGGATGATATGGACTCCGATATGATGATGGCATACGAAGCATATTTGAAGAATAACGGAGTGAGTCCAAACTCTTCATCATTCTATATGCGAAATCTCAGAGCAGTATATAATCGTGCCGTAGAAAAGGGACTTACCTCACAACGCTTCCCATTCAAGCACGTCTATACGGGAGTGGATAAGACTGTCAAGCGAGCCGTACCTCTGAAAGTCATCAAACGAATCAAGGAGATGGACTTCTCTATGAATCCGTCCTTTGACTTCGCCAGAGATATGTTCCTTATGAGCTTCTATACCCGAGGTATGTCATTCGTGGATATGGCATACCTGCGAAAAAAGGATTTGCAGAATGGTGTGCTTTCCTATCGCAGACGCAAGACGGGGCAGCAACTCTTCATCAAATGGGAGAAGTGTATGCAGGAGATTGTGGATAAGTACGATACTTCGCAATCCAATTACCTTTTGCCTATTATCAAACCTTTCGGTGATATAGATGAACGCAAGCAATATATCTATGCAGCCCATAATATCAACCGTTGTCTGAAAATCATCGGTAAAGAGTTGGGATTATCCGTTTCACTAACCTTGTATGTTGCTCGTCACGCTTGGGCGAGCATCGCCAAAAGCAAAAATGTACCACTCTCGGTAATCAGTGAGGGTATGGGACACGACTCGGAAGCCACCACACGTATCTATCTGGCATCATTAGACACCGTAGCCATCGACAAGGCGAACAGTATGATATTGAAATCTCTATGAGTGAAGGAGTGTTGAGCGAACGAGAAAATCTCTTGATAAGAGAAATGATTACCGTTGCAAATTTACGAAGAATAATATAATCGGAACCAAAAAAGGAATTAAAAAAGCAGGTTGATTTTCATTTTGTTTTGCTCCACAGGTCTATTGTTGAGCAAATTCCAATGTATCAACCTGCTAATAGACTCATTCATAGAATAGACCTACAATATGAATTGCTCTTATCAAGAGAGGTTTACTCTTTAGCTTCTTTATATGGAATTAAGGACTTGTAAACCTGACGATTGCCTACCCCAATTAAGTAACGCATAAAAATTGGCAACCAAAAATTGAAAGAGCAACGAGGAATTAGACACGAAACCAGAGAAAAGTATAGCGATGCAATTACCCTCTATGTAGAGACCAGTCTTTCCATAAAACAAATATGCGAGCAGACCGGGGTCGGCTTTTCCGCGTTCAGTTCTTACCTCTCCACTCATCACCGTGACCTAATCCTCAAACGACATAATCTTACAGAATTTAAGAATGTCAAACTTAGAGGAAAGAAAGGTCAAACTACTGCCGCCCATTACAAATACAAGGATGCCATTGACGCTTGCGACAGTATGGAGTATATTGAATACAATATATCCCAGATAGCACGTATCTTCAACGTAGATTGTTCCTCTTTGGCAAGCCAACTTCGCAGACATTACCCCGATATCGTACCACGCAGAGAACAGGAACGCAGACGGATAGGAATAACCGTCAATCTGCAATATGGAGCACGCAAGTGGAGCAAGGAAGAGTATGCTACTGCCATTGAGATGTTGCAATCATCCGATAAAACCATTGAAGAGGTTGCAGAGGCTTGTAATGTATCCTACACGGGTTTGCGAGAACACATCTTAGCCTATTACCCACAAATTACCCGTAATAGGGAGGAGAAACGTATCCGTGCAACAGGTCAAAAGGTCAGAGGTATGCGTAACGGAAATTGGACTGTATGTGAGCCAGACCGTGAAACTCTTGAAAAATATGAGAAGGCTATAGACCTGTATCGTACAACATCGAGGGATGTAAAGGATATAGTACGTATTGTTGGGGTAACTCTCGGTGGCTTCCGCTACCACTTGAGAACTTGGCATCCCGAGCTGATGGTTCTTAGACGGGGCTTTGACGAAGGTATGGCATTGGAGCAAACCAAACGTTATAAAAAATCTTCTGCTGAGAAATATGCCAATGCAATCGAAAGATTACAGAATACCGATTTGCCAACGGCAAAGGTCGCAGCGGAATTTGGACTGAATCCCGAAACATTCAGGATGTATCTCAGGGAGCATCATCCCGAATTGGTTACAGCCCGTGGAATGATAAGGACATCTGACGGTAAGGTCGTTTCCAATCGTAGTGCAGAAAAGTATGCGGAGGCGCTACGCATCTATGTAACCACTTCCGAGTCCTTAAAATCCATTGCCAAACGGTTGGGACTTACCTATAATAGTGTAGGCGGTTTTATACGCCGTAACTATCCCGAAGCCATCGAAAAGCATAATTCGTTGCTTGCATCCAGTGAACAGATGTTTGCTGAAGGGGTAGAAATGTTGAAATCAGGGAACGCCACTATCCATGCCGTGATGGACGAGTGTGGCTACAATGAATATTTCAGAGCTTACATAAAGAGCAAGCACCCTGAATTGCTTCATCGTAAGACGGAACGCAAGCCGATAGTTAGGAAACAAAAGACGGCAGATAAATATGCAGCTGCTATCGAATGTATGAGAAATAGCACCGATACGATGAAAGATATTGCAGAACGATTTGGACTTAACATACATTCATTCCGCAAATATCTCTATAAATATACTCCTGAAATTATAAAGTCAAGACACAATAAGCCGTAAGAGCCAAAAGAATAGGGCTGATGTTGAAGGTGCAGAGCAGAATAGATTGTTGAGCGAATGAAAGGTCTCTTTGGAAGAGAGAACTTATCTCTTTGGAAGAGAAATGATTACCGGCACAAAATTACACATTTTTCGGCAAATAGCACCAATTTACACTAAAAAATGTTATGCTCGATTCAGATTTTGTTTAGTGGCAATGTGGATTGTTGAGCAAATTATGTCGTGACTGTTCAAATAACCTACTCGTAATCAATAGCAGTATGTCGCATAAATCACTCTTCCAAAGAGAAGTGACCTATTATTCTGATTTATGCGCATTAAGAAATATTGTATAACGCTGATTCTCTTGCTGTTTAGTGTAGGTATTGCGCATTCGCAAGAGAGACACACGGAAATCTGTATTGACTTCCGTGTGAACAGTACTGTCATAGACTCCGCCTATTCGGACAATGCCGTCCGTATGCAGGAGATGGTGGAGTTCCTACGAACTATCCGACAAGACAGTACAATCAATATCATTGAAGTATCCTTCTGCGGAGCAGCCTCTCCCGAAGGCAGTTATCAACTCAACCGCAAGTTGGCACAAAGCCGTCTCTCGGCACTTGAAAAGTTCATCCGCAGTGAGGTGGACATTCCCGACAGCCTTATTACCTATAATGACAGCTATATCCCGTGGGATTATCTCAAATCGCAGATTGAGGATTCGGGACTTATCCGTAAGGATGAAGTAATTGCCATCTTGGAGGAAGAAGCCCGATTGGTGGACTATCATCACCCGAATACGCATATCGATAACCGTGTCGTAAAATTGAGAGCATTGGACGGTGGTAAGGTATGGCAGCAGATGAACAAACTCTTCTTCGAGCAGATGCGAAATGCCTGTGCGGTATTCGTAACCTACAAGAAAGAGTTGCCACCCATACAAGAGCCTATAATCGTACCTGATACCATTAAGGTAGAGCCAATAGTTGAAGCCGTTGAAATGGTATCCGACACAACGGCTATTATAGAAACGGTTATTCCCGAAGTGGAGGAATGGAGCCGCAAACTGCACGTCAAGACCAACGCCATCGGCTTGGGAATGGGCATTGCCAATGTCGCAGCGGAAATCGACTTGGCAAAGCACTGGTCGTTCACTTTGCCCGTCTATTATTCGGCTTGGGACTATTTCAAGACCACCATCAAGTTCAGAACATTCAGCGTGCAGCCCGAGTTCCGCTATTGGCTGTCGGAAAACAACGATGGTTTCTTCGCAGGAGCACACTTCGGACTGGCATACTACAATTTTGCTTTTGATGGCGATTACCGCTACCAAGACCATAACCGTGAGACACCTGCCATCGGTGGAGGTGTGAGCATCGGTTATCGTCTGCCCATCAGCAAAAACAACCGTTGGAGGGTGGAGTTCTCTCTCGGAGCAGGAGTATATTCAAATCACTACGACAAGTTTCACAATACCCCACGCACAAAAGACGGTCTGATGATAGAGAGCATCAAGAAGACCTACTGGGGTATCGACCAAGCAGCGGTATCGTTCTCCTATTCGTTTGACTTAAAGAAGAAAGGAGGCAAGCGATGAGAAAGATTCTATACTTTATTATGTGCCTGCCGATATTGCTTCTTTCGGCTTGTGATGTTCACGAATGGCCTGAAACGCCGGAGTTTGTAAAAATGCATCTTCGCCTCAATTATGAAACGGATATGACCGAATGGGAACATCTGTATGATGGGGCATCGGTCATTGAGCAGGGATATGGCGAGACATACGACAATCATCGTGATTATGGCAAGATACGTTACATTGTCCGCACCTATCCCGTGTCGGAGAAAATGCGTACCACATCGGACTATACACAGGAGTTCGTATTCACGAAAGATATATCAGAGGGTTATGACCACGAAGTGACGCTCGACCTCTTGCCCGGCAACTACAATGTGATGGTATGGTCGGACTTGGTGCAGACAAGCGGTGACAGCCATTTCCACAATACCGACAACTTTGCGGAAATCAGACTGCAAGGCGACCACAAGGGTAATAATGACTATCGGGATGCCTTCCGAGGCTCAAACAACATTTCCCTTGTAGCGGATATTATGGAGCATTTGCCCGATACATTGGATATTGCGATGCAGCGTCCTCTTGCCAAATTTGAGTTCGTAACAAACGATGTGGTGGAGTTTATCGACAAGGAATCTGTACGTGTCGCTTCGAAAGCCAACGGAAACAAGGCTGCATCAACAGATGATACCCCGACAAGAGCCGTAAACGTCGAGGATTACAAGGTGGTGTTCTACTATGTAGGATTTATGCCCGATGCTTACAGTATGAATACCGACAAGCCTGTGGACTCCTCTACGGGAGTGATGTTTGAATCCACATTGAGAAAGCTCTCCGAATCGGAGGCAACGATGGGATTTGACTATGTGTTTGTGAACGGCAAGAAGTCGGCTGTAACCGTGCAGATAGGTATCTATGACAATGAGGGGACGCAACTCTCCTTGACAGAGCCAATAGAAGTTCCGTTGAAGCGTAGCCACCATACCATAATGACGGGTATGTTCCTTATGTCGGAGGCTTCGGGAGGTGTTACCATCAATCCCGACTTTGACGGAGACCATAACCTTATTTTCCCCTAACAGATAGACATAATGAAGAATCTACTACATAACATACAGATATTGGCGATGCTTGCCTTAACTATGATAGGCATACAATCCTGTTCGGATGAATTGCACGATGTGGGCGATGTTCAGGTGAGTTTCACAGCCACACTTCCAACTGACACCCGTACCCGTTCATTCGGTAAGGCGGAGCAGGTGAATACCCTTGTGGTCGGCATATTCAAAAAGGGTGTTGCCGATGTGCATACCAACAGCGGTGGCAGTTGGAACTATTATGAAATAGACCGCCAATCGTTCCCGATAAACGGCACTTCGGTTAATGTGCAGCTAACATTGGCTCAGGAACAGACATATAGTTTTGTCTTTTGGGCGTATGATAACAATCAGAACATCTACGATATAGATGATCTGACCTCCATCGAAATGAATACCTCGCCTAATCTAATAACATTCGCCCAGGCTGAATCCGCAGATGCATTCTTTGCCACGATGGAAGATATTAGCATTACAGGGGATTGCAGTTACCCTGTTGAACTTGTCCGTCCATTGGCTCAAATCAATGTGGGTACTACAGGAACACCGATGCAAGCAACGTTTACTGCAAGTGATGCTCCCAAGACATTCCACCCATTCACAAAATCAGTAAGTGGAGCAACCAATTATACTTGGAATTTCAACGAGACCACAACCGAAACATTCTCGGCTGATGGTACGGAATATAACTACCTCGCTATGGGATATGTATTTGCTCCGACCACAGCCACAAATATTTCTGCCGAACTGACTTTGACTGATGGCAATAACAGCAAAACGGTAGAATTTCTACAGGTAGAGATAGAGGCGAACCAAAGAAGCAATATTGCAGGAAATTTCACATCAACAGAATAAGAGATTTTCAATATAAGTATAACCCTAACAACAAGTTAAAAGCCGAACAGAAAAGTACAAACAAGCTAACATCGCAAAGGTGAGGAACAGTTCCGAGACCTTTACCCTGCATCAGCAGGCAACGACAGATTGATGATAATACTCGGTTCTGCCTATGCAGAACAGCCCTCGACAATGAGTGCGACATTCACAAGGGATGTGGCAAACATTAAGAAACAAGAAAATCAAGATAACTATTTGTATAACAATTAAATTTTTCAAAGATGAACAAGAAATTATTCTTAGGTGTGTTCGCAGCAGCAGGTATGTTGCTCGCAACATCGTGTTCGAATGACGAACTGGATGTAGTTCAGTCAGGAAATGAGGCTCAGGTGTCTTTCTCACTGGGTCTTGAAGGTGGTATCGCTACCCGTGCTATCAGTGACGGTAAGAGTGCCGATGTTTTGATGTATGCCGTATTTGATAAGTACGGCAATCGTATCAATACCATTCAAAAGGTAAGTAAAACAAAGGTAACATTCCCAACCACAGAAAGCATTACTTTGGCTAAGGGTCAGACTTACAAAGTGGCATTCTGGGCACAGGATGAAGATTGCAAGGCTTATACAGTATCTGATGACATGCAAGTTACTGTAAACTATGCCAACGATGAGAACAAAGTGAACAATGATGAAACTCGTGATGCATTCTTCAAGACTGTAGAATTTACAGTAACAGGTTCTACTTCTATTGATGTAGAAATGAAGCGTCCTTTCGCTCAAATCAATGTGGGTGTGACTAAGGAAGATTGGGATGCAGCTGTTGCATCAGGTGTTGAGATTGAAAATTCATCGGTTGTAATCAAGAATGCTGCAACTTCTTTGAATCTGCTCGACGGTACTGTAGGTACAGAGACTGTAGATGTGAACTATGCTCTCAACACAATTCCAAATGAACCATTATACGTAGATACTGACGGTGATGGTATAAAGGAAGAATACAACTGGCTTTCTATGAGCTACATCTTGGTAGCAGATGAAATCGATGGAGCAAGCAAGGCAACTTTACAGAGCCTTCAGTACACATTTACTCCTGAGAATGGTAACCCTATTGACTTCAAGGAGGGGTTGAACACTGTTCCTGTACAGCGTAACTGGAGAACAAATATCCTCGGTAAGATTTTGACTGGTGATATTCAGTTCAATATTACTATCGACCCTGTATATGACGGTGATTATATTTTCCCTAACACAAGTGGTTCTATTCAGGATTTGGAATTTGCTGCAAGTTTTGGAGGCACAGTTACTTTAGTTGAAGATGTAACAATGCCTGAAGATAGACCATTCCTCCAAGTTGCTGCAGACTTTACTCTTAATATCAATGAAAATGTAACATTTACATCTGGTAATGCTACTAATTATGGTATCATTGTTAATAGTGGAACTACAACAATTAATGGTGATGGCAATATTAAGTCTAACGGAGGTGGTATTGGAATTACCAATGGTGCAAATATTATTTTCAATGGTGGCAACCTTGATATTAACACAACAAGTACGAGCGGTAGATATTTATTCTATCTTGTTGGTGAGGGAAGTACTGCTACTATCAATGGTGGTAACTTTGACTTCAACAAAACTCAGAATCAGAAGAGAGCATATATCTATGCAGAGGAAGGAACAACTGTTTATGTAAAGGGCGGTAACTTTGGTAAGGCCTCTACCCGAGATGGTTATACAACAGGAATCTTGGGGAACGGTACTGTAATTATCACTGGTGGTTCATTTAAGTTCGATCCTTCGGCTTGGGTTCCCACAGACTATAAGGTTGAAAAAGTTGGTTCTACATATTATGTATTACCTGCGAATGCTGTATCAGTATCAAATTCAAATGATTTAGAGGCTGTGCTTAATGGCTCTGAGTCTAACATAGATGCTTCTGTAGCAATTGATTATAGCAACAATCAGATTCGTATTGACCGCAACCTCATTTTTGATATGAACAACAATGAGGTTAAGGCAGGTTCTGCCAGTGCATATGGTCTTGTTGCAGATGGTGTATATGTTCAATTTGATGAGGCAAACATTTACTCACTCGGTGGTGGTGTAGGTGCTGTTAATGGTGCAAATGTTGTATTCAATGGCGGTAAATTGGAGATTAATACCACAAGTACATCAGGTCGCTATTTGTTCTATGCTAATGGTGAGGGAAGTACTATCACTATCAATGATGGTAATTTTAATTTCAACAAAACTCAGAATCAAAAACGTGCTTACATTTATGCAGAGTCTGGTACTACTGTATATGTAAAGGGTGGTAATTTTGGAGAGGCTTCAACACGTAGCGGCTATACTGCAGGTATCTTGGGAGAAGGTACTGTAATTATCACTGGCGGTTCATTTGGTTTCGATCCTTCTGCTTGGGTTGCTTCAGGTTACACAGCAACTGAGAACAATGGAGTTTGGACTGTTTCAGCAAATTAAAATTCCGTTAATACATAACATTCCGTGTCCCTCATTTGTGGAGGACACGGAATCTCTATAATCAATCCCCGAAACCCAGTTTCTCTTGCAATTCAGCCTTTCGGAACATTCCGAAACAAAGAACGAGAGGAGGAACAGCCCTTCGGAACATTCCGAAACCCAGTTCTTCAAGTGATTCTACCTTTCGGAACTTCCGATACTCGGAACAAGGCGAGGAACACACTTTCGGGATTTCACAACAAGCGGAACGATTGTTTAACCCAATAAAAACAACAGAATTATGGTACAAATCAAATCATTGGACATCAGCCGACTTCGCAATGACGAGGATTTCGGCTATCAGACACGAGTGGTGAATCTTGCAGTGGCGATGCTCTCACAAGATGTGGACAAACCAGTGGTGGATGCATACAAGGCCGCCTTGACAGCATTTGATGCAGCATTGAAACAGGCTGCAAAAAACAGTCAGACCGAAGCCGTGGCAGCAGCCGATGAGGTGGTTGACCGTCTGTACACGGGATTGACACTCTATCTGCGTTCGCTCACCTATCACCCTACGGAGAACATACGCACCACCGCCGAGGGCGTGCTCGCCATTATCGACAAGTACGGCAAGCTGACAACCCTCCCCTACAACCAGCAGTACGGAGCATTGCAGAACTCGATGCAGGAACTCAATGCCCTTGACGGGGAAACCCTCGCCGTGCTCGTGCTTGATGACTGGTTGGCAGGGCTTGCCACCGCCGTAGCACAGTTCCAAGCGGCACGCGACAGTCAGACCGCCGAGCAGAGCAACTATCAGGTGGGCTTGGTGAAGGATACCCGTACCGCAGCCGATGCTGCCTACAAGCAGTTCGTGGCAAGCATCAACGCCTTTGCCATTGCCTTCGGTGAAACCAATTACGCAACATTCATCAACCAAATGAATGTGATGATTGCCGATGTGCAAGCAGAACTGAAAGCTCGCAAGACCCGTGCTGAAAATGCGAAGGAGAAAACGGCAGCGGAATAGGACGAGGGGATTTGTATCGGAATAATTCTAATTGCAAGTGAGGGCGGCATACTGATAAAGATGCCGCCCTCACTCATTGAATGATTATCCTTTATATCCGCTCAGTACTGCCCGTATCAAGCAGGAAATCGTAGATGCTCATTGTCTGAATACCGCTTTCGTCGCTCCACGACTTGGTATGCTCACCCACAATCAGGAGCTTTCGGAAAGAATCTCCCACCAACTGTAACGAACGTTTTTCCTGTTCCATTTTCTCCTCGTCCGGCATACGCCAAGCCGATTGGATATAAATGCGTTCACTGCCTTTATTACAAACAAAATCAACCTCCAACGTGACCCGTTGCTGCTGTCCTTCGGCATTGCGGATGCGATGATAGATGTTGCCCACATCCACCAGCCAGCCACGCTGACGCATTTCGTTATAAATCACGTTCTCCATTAAGTGGGTAGGCTCGTTTTGGCGGAACGAAAGGATGGCATTCCGAAGACCTATATCCTGATAATAGCATTTATACAGCGATCCGATGTATTTGCGCCCCTTGATGTCGTACCTTTCGGATTTCTCTATCAAGAAGGCATCCTGCATATATCCCATATAGGCAGATACGGTCTTGTCGGAAATGTCCTGCACTTTGCTGACGGACTTGAATGTATTAGCAATATTGGAAGCGTTGACCGGTGCTCCTATACTGGAAGCAATAGTTTTGGAAAGCTCTTCAAACTCAGGCTTCAGTTCGATGTTGTTCCGTTCGTAAATATCACGCAGATACACGGTGCGGTACAGACGACGCAGGAAGTCCGCTTTCTTTTCATCACCATCCTGTGTGAGCAATTGTGGAAGTCCTCCATACATCAGATACTCAGCCCAACCATCTTCTTTATTACTCTCATACACGGACATAAATTCCTTGAACGACAACGGCCATACATGTATTTCATCGCCCCTCCCACGAAATTCGGTAACGACATCCGATGAAAGGAATCGGGAATTGGAGCCTGTGACATACACATCCGTACCCTCGGTTACGGACAGCGTGGAGAGCACTTCTACAAAATCGTTTACTTCCTGCACCTCATCAATGATGATATAGTAGGTAGAATCGTCCAACATCTTGCTTTCTACCCAATCCAACAAGTAGTCCGGGTCTTTGAATGCCTTGTTCTTTCGACTTTCCATGTCAATGATAAGAATGTGGTCTTCATTTACACCGTCATCAAGCAGATGTTGGCGGAACAGTTTCTTCAGTAGAAACGACTTTCCTGAACGGCGCAATCCGGTGATGATTTTGATAAGTCCATTTCCCTTAGACCGCTGGAGCTTTTCAATATAGGTCTTTCTGTCTATAATCATTTTCTACGAATTTGTGTCACGTGTGACAGTTTTTCGGAGGCAAAGATACATCTTTCTATTGAATATAAGTTGTATTACGAGATAAAATCTTTTCTTCAATTACGAAATTGATTGATGTGTCCTGTCGGAATATACAAACTGATTCCGCTTTCTTTTCGCTGGCATAAACTCTCTAACACCTTTTGCCTTATTCTGCTCGCCTCATAGGTATTCAACCGAAATGCAAGTGTAATGACCACTTCAAGATTGTAGTATGTAGCCCAACCTTTAGGGGTGGCTAAATCACATCGTTGGGTGCTTACAGGACAAAGCGTTCCACTCTTGTATATCGCTTTTATAGCGGCTCGGAGTGTCGGGGATATTACCCCGAACAACTCCACCAATTCCATTTCTGACATCCAAACATTACCGCTTGGAATATTTACCTTGCCATTTTCGCTGATTGTTATAATTGCTCGTTCCATAGTTACATTGCTACTGAAATTTCACTAAACGATTGATTAAGTCTGTTGCCGAACATCGTCAAATCCTTGTCTATTTTCTCGGTGGTAATCTTCGCATATCGCTGTGTCGTGGTAATATTCGTATGCCCCAATACTCGGCTCACACTCTCAATGGGAACGCCCTTGCTCAGAGCAAGCGTAGCGAACCCATGGCGAGTGCAGTGGAAGGAAATATCCTTTGAAATTCCACACTCTTTTATCATCTTTTTCAGAGGTTTACAGATGTTCCAATAGTTAAGATTAGGGAACACCAATTTCTCCTCTTGGAATCTCTCGTAACGCTTGATTATCTGCAACGGAATATCAAGCAACTTCACTTGGAAATTGACCTTTGTTTTATGTCTCTTAGATAGAATCCACTTCTCTCCGTTAATCTCTACAATATCATCGGTGGTCAGTTCCTTTATATCCACGAATGACAAGGCTGTAAAACTTGCAAACACGAACAAGTCTCGGATATAAGCCAACTTCTTATCCGCAAATTCGTGTGTCATTACAGCCTTGATTTCATCTTCTGTAAGATATTGTCGCTCCTTGATGTTCTGATTCACCCGATACTGAGCAAACGGATTTCTCGGTGTCAGTCCATTATAATGAGCCTTAGAAACAATTGTCTTCAACCACATACAATGTGACCATACACTGCCATTATGTAGTCCTGCATCAGTAGAGAGATAGATTTCATACTCCTTTATAAAGTCGGGAGTAAGTTCAAGCATGGAAATATCACTACGCTTGTAGCATTTCTTGATGAATGCAGCCAAATGATTTCGTGACCTTACACGCACCTTATAGGAACTTGCAGCACGGTCTATGCCGATACGCTTCTTGAAACTCTCGTTGTCTTTATCAAACGCCCCGAGCAATGTTTCATACTCAGTTCCTATACCCTGATAGGCATTGCGTACCATTTCGGCAGTAACATAGGCTTCTCTATCCGAGATGCGCTGATAATGCTTGATGATTTGAGCCTTGATGTTATCCAAAGCCAAATTGATGTCCCGTGCCTCCTTGCTCTTACCTTTTGCCCGATTGCCTTTGGCATCCCACATTGTTTTTACAATGGTCAGTTTGCAGCTGAATTGAGCCACCGAGCCATTGATTGTAACTCGTCCCATAATGGGGACAATACCGTTTTTCTCTTTGCTTCCGTTCACGTAGAACAGCACCTTAAATGTACTTCGCATAATCCAATTCTTTTTGGTTACAAAATTAGTTATCAGCGAGTTGTACACTGTTATGCAGAATGTAGCAGAGAGTAGAAATAAACTCCAACGACCTATAACCTTACCTCGTTATCGGGTAATGATTTGAAAACTGTCCGCCCTCATTACCTTTCATTTCCTTGCACTTTTACTTCGGTGAAGCTTTCAGTATAAGTCCTCATAAGTCATTGAACACCAGTGCTGCCATCATTATTTCCCCTCATTCGTTAGATTTTCCCAGAGATATATTGTATGTTTTTATTAGGAAACAGTTTTTTCATATCACTCAGTAAATCACCTATATTTACTGGAGCCAGTATCGGAACAGACAGACGAGAAAGTTTACGATAGTTTTCCACAAAATTCAGCAACCCTTTACTTCTTCTATGAATAGTCTGCATCCCTTGCAACATGATATTGTAATCTCTCTCATTCATACCATTTTGTACAGCACGCTCACTTAATGTTTCACTTAATGAAATAATGGGCGCAATGGAGTTCATTATTTCATGAGTGAGTACACGAATCAGCTTCTGCCATGCTTCCATCTCATTTTCCTCCAATACAGCATGGATATTCTTTAAATTAACCAACCGGAGTTCCGTACCATGTTGAGCGGAATATTCAGATACCGTAACAGCCAATTCTTGTATAATATCTCCTTTATGTATTCGTACTGTTTTAATTTCTCCAGGCTGTAATGACAGGATAATAGTAGGAAAATCAGAATTTAACAGAGCCAATTCCCTGACAGAATGAATACGATAACCGCACAAATCCTGCATGGCTGCCCGGTTCATCCAATGTATATTGCACTGACTATCTACTACCAGCAAACTGCTGTCAACAGTATTCAATAATGTTTCATAATATTGATATCGCTCTTCATTCTCGGACAACCGAGTACGGAATTCAGCAACAACATTATTTATTTCTTGTGCCAATCGTTGTTCTGTACGAGTTTTGTGCTGGGTAGAAAAACTCAAAGAGAAATCTGCATAACGAATACCTTCTATCATTCGCGATATCATACGGGTCGTTTTATACTGCCACTGACAGATATAAATGATAATACCTGCCATAATCATCAGCGAAAAAAACAAGCAAAAATAGAGCGAATGTTGATAAAAGAGATATGCAGCTATAGCTACTACCCCCATTAATAACATACAAGCTATCATCCGTAAAGTTTGTAAACGACTCATAACCCTAATTTTTCAAGTTTCCGATAAAGAGCGTAACGGGTAATCCCCAAATATTCCGCTGCACGACTCAAGTTCCCTTCGCTGCGTTTCATAGCACGTTCTATGGCATTGCGTTCTAATTGTTCCAAGTTCAGTATCTCATCCGTATTCACCCTCTTCTCGAGTTGTGGCTGCAACATGAAATTTGCAGGCTTTAACAATGGC
>ULPZ01070893.1_pt1 | contig 19048 bp, 16 predicted proteins | sample 1953991 | NCBI WGS metagenome assembly ULPZ01 (sample SAMEA4835642, study PRJEB28245) | human gut metagenome | biome: gut microbiome; material: fecal sample | place: Denmark | collected 2008
TTAATATTAATTTGTCCCGATTTTAACGGGACACTAATGATATGAAGTATAAAGAGTTTTCACATCCCGGCTTCATTCCTGCCCTCCGCCCAATGCGCTATACAGGTTTATCAGACTCTGTATCTCGGTGAATCGGTTGGCAGTCTGGGTCAGCTGTGCCGAGAGCAGGTTTTGCTTGGCGGTAAGCACCTCCAGATAGGTGGTGGTACCGTGCTCCATGAGCAGTGAAGTACTCTTTACGGCGTTTTGCAGCGAAGCCACCTGCTTGTCCAGCAGTTCGCACTTGGCGGTGCTGGTCTGCCAGGCGGTGAGGGCGTCGTTCACCTCGATGCCGGCGTTGAGCAACGTCTGCTGGAAGGCCAGCGAAGCCTCTTCCTGCTGTGCCTTGGCAATCTTGAGCTGTGCCGTCAGCTGTCCGCGGGCAAAGAGCGGCTGGGTGAGCGAACCCACTGCCGAAGCCAGAAACTTGGCCGGATTGATAATCATGGAACCTGCCGAGTTGGTCCATCCTGCACTGCCGCTCAGGGTAATGGAAGGATAGAAGGCCGAACGGGCGGCATTGGTGCCGTAGAAGGCGGCCTCCAGCGTACGCTCGGCCGAACGTACATCGGGACGGGCCGACAGCATCTGCACGGGTACACCGATGGAGAAGTCGGTGGGGAACTGCTGCCCTTGGAGCGCGCCGCGCTCGTAGTGACGGGGCGTTTCGGCCAGCAACAGGGCCAGGCTGTTTTCCACCTGGTTGATTTGCTCCTTCAGGTCGAGCACCGAAGTCTGAACCTGATAGTAGGCAGCTTCCATCTGCGACACGGCCGACTCATCGGCCAGACCAGCGTTCATCAGGGCGCGGGTAGATTCCACGGTTTCCTTCCACGACTCTTCGGTCTGCCGGGAGAGTTCCAGCTGCTCGTCGAGCATCAGCAACGTATAGTAAGTGTTGGCAATGCCGGCAATGAGCTGGGTACGTACGGCCTGACGGTAGTCGTTGCTCTGGGCATAGAGTGCCTTGGCTTGCTGCTTGGCGTTGCGCATCCGGCCAAAGATGTCCAGTTCCCAACTGGCAGTGACGGGCAGGGAGTAGGTTTGCGAAGCCTTCATGCCGTCGAAGCTGCTCACCGTGCCCTGTGGCGACAGGGCGAAGGAGGGCAGGAAAGCCAGTTTGGCCGAAAGCAGGGTGGCCTTGGCCTCCTCTACGCGCAACTGGGCCGACAGGTAGTCGGTGTTGTGCTGCAGGCCCTGTTCGATGAGGGCTTGCAACTGCGGGTCGGTAAAGAACTGCTTCCAGTCCAGACCGCCCAGGCCGGGTTCGGATTGCTCCGCAGATGCCTGCCCGTCGGCCGTCAGTGAGGCGGCCGCTTCGCCGTAGAGGCCCTGAGGCACCTCGGTGGCAGGCTTGTATTTGGTGTACACACCGCAACTGCCCAACAGGACAGTGGCGGCCGACAATAAGATAAGTTTCTTCATATCTGTTGATGGATTTGTTTTAAGAATTACTACTTCTCTTCGTTAAACCCACTACGTTCTGCCAGGCTTCTTTCGCGCTCCAACAGTACTTGGGCATCGGCTTCGAGCTCCTGATGCGGACGGATTTTCTCCTGCATGTACTCAAAGATGATGTAGAACACCGGCACAACGAACAGCAGGGCAAGGGTTCCGATGAGCATACCTCCCACGACGGTGGTTCCCAGTGACGAGTTGCCGTTGGCACCCGCACCGCTGGAGAACATCAGCGGAAGCATACCGAATATCATGGTGAGCACCGTCATCAGGATAGGACGGAAACGTACCTGGGCGGCAGCGTAGGCCGACTCGATAAGTCCCATGCCCTTGCGTCGGCGTTCGATGGCAAACTCCGTAATCAGGATGGCCGTCTTGGCCAGCAAGCCGATAAGCATAATCATACCGGTCTGCATGTAGATGTTGTTCTCCATTCCGAAGAGTTTGGCAAACAGGAACGAACCGAACATACCGAACGGTACGGAAAGAATGACCGCAAACGGTACCAGGAAGCTCTCGTAGAGGCAAGCCAGAATCAGGTAAATCAGGAAGACGCAAATGGAGTAGATGAACACCGTCTGCATCTGGCCGGTATTGGCCTCCTCACGCGAGATGCCGCCGTACTCGTAGTCGTAGCCCGAGGGCAACATCTGTTCGGCCACCTCGGCAATCGCCTTCTGTGCCTCACCGGTAGAGTAGCCTTCGGCCACGTTCACGTTGACTGAAATGGAACTGAACAGGTTGAAGCGGTTCTTGATTTCGGCTCCTTCGGTCTTGTTCAAAGTGACAAACTGGCTAAGGGGCGCCATCTCCGTGCCGTTGCGCACGAACATGTTGTTCAGGTCCATCTGGTCCAAGCGGTATTTGGGGTCGGCCTGAAGCATCACACGATACATCTTGCCGAACTTGTTGTAGTTCGAAACGTACGAACCACCGCAATAGCTACCCAGCACGCTCAGTACCTCGTTGGGCGAAATGCCCGCACGCATACACTTGGCGGCATCCACATCGACTGAGATTTGCGGGAAGTTCTCGGCATAGGTGGTATAGGCCATGGCCACTTCGGGACGCTGGTTCAGTGCACCGAGGTATTGCAGCACGGCGTGGTAGAAGGTGGTCATGTCGCCGCCGGTCTTGTCCTGCATGTTCAGTTCCACCGAGTTACCCATACCATAGCCGGGAATCATAGGCGACTGGAAGCAGAATATCTGTGCTTCCTTTATCTGGGCAAACTGTGCGTTGAGCCTTCCCATTACGGCTTCTGACGAATGTTCACTGCCCTTACGCTCGCTCCAGTCTTTCAGGCGGACGATAATCATACCATAAGAAGTACCCTGTCCGGAAAGGAAACCGTAGCCGGCCACACGCTGATAGTGGGCCACCTCGGGCGTGTTGGTCAGAATGGCATCCACCTTGTCCAGCACCTGTGTAGTCTCCTTCAATGTGCTACCCGGAGCCGTGCTGACGTTGGCCATGATAACGCCCTGGTCTTCCTGCGGCACAAGTCCTGTCTTGGTAGTGTTCATGAAGAATACCAGCAGTACAACGGCAGCTACCAGTGCAGCCCAGCACATCCAGCGGTGGTGGATGGCAAACATCACTCCTTTCTTATACTTGCCCAGCAAGGCTGTGTACGAAGCGTTGTAGGCTGCACGAACGCGGCCGTTGATACTCTTGGCGCTCTTGGTACCCGAGGCCGGACGCATCAGCATGGCGCACAAGGCCGGACACAGCGTCAGGGCACAAATCATGGAAAGACCCACGGAAGTAGCCATGGTGACACCAAACTGTGTGTAGAAGATACCGGACGTTCCACCCATGAAGGTCACAGGAATGAACACGGCCATGAACACGCAGGTACAGGAAATGATGGCCATCGTCACATCGCCCATGGCGTCTTTCGTAGCCAGGTAAGGCGACTTATAGCCGGAGTCGAACTTCTCCTGCACCGCCTCCACCACAACGATGGCATCATCCACCACCGTACCGATGGCCAGCACCAGTGCGAACATGGTCAGGATGTTCAAGCTGAAGCCTGCGGCAATCAGGCAGGCAAACGTACCCACCAGCGAAACTATGATGGAGATAGACGGGATAAGCGTACTCTTGAAGTCCTGCAAAAAGAAATATACCACCAGAATAACCAGGATGATGGCAATAATCAGCGTTTCTACAATACTATATATAGAAGCGTAGAGGAAGTCGTTGGAGCTCATCAGGTTGACAAACTCCAGACCTTCGGGCAGATCTTTAGACAGTTTGTCGAGCAGGGCGGTGATTTCGGCATTGACGGCAGTAGCGTTAGAGCCAGCAGTCTGGAAGGCCATGAAGGCAATGGCTGTCTTGCCATCCATCTCACCCTCGTAGCTATAGCTCAGCGCACCCAGTTCAACCTCGGCCACATCTTTCAGGCGGAGGATAGAGCCGTCAGCCTGTGCACGGACCACGATGTTCTCAAAGTCGGCCACTTCTTTCAGACGACCACGATACTTCATGGTGAGCTGATACACGTTGTCCGAATTCTCTCCCAGCGAACCGGTCGGAGCCTCCAGGTTCTGTGTAGCCAGCACGGCACTGATGTCCGAAGGCACCAGCCCATACTGCGCCATGCGGTCGGGCTTCATCCAGATACGAATACTGTAGGGAGCATTCATCGCCATCACGTCGCCCACACCAGCAATACGCTTAATCTGGGGCACAACGTTAATGTCGAGGTAGTTACCGATGAACGCCTGGTCGTAGCGACCGTTGGTGCAGACCAGTGAGTTGATTTGCAGGAAGCTGGTCTGGCGCTTCTGGGTTGTCACACCGATTTTTGTAACCTCGGCGGGCAGCAGTCCTTGAGCTTGCGTCACACGGTTCTGCACGTTCACGGCAGCCATATCAGGGTCGGTACCTTGTTTAAAGTAGACTTGTATGGTAGCCGAACCGTTGTTGGTGGCCGTAGAGGTCATGTAAATCATGTTTTCCACACCGTTGATACTCTCTTCCAACGGCATGATGACACCGTTCATCACGGCATCGGCATCAGCACCCGTATAGCTGGCCGATACATAGACCGTAGGCGGCGCAATGTCGGGATACTGTTCCACAGGCAGCGTGAAGAGTGATATAAGACCGATGGCTACTATCAGAATAGAGATAGCAATAGCCATCACCGGCCGTTTGATAAAAACATTTCCTTTCATAAGTCTGATTCTCCTTTCTCTGCTTATTTAACCGGTGTACCCTCACGCAGCAGTCCGGCACCCTTTGCCACGATTTCTTCTCCCGGCTTCAGTCCGTCCGTCACAATGAACTCGCGGCCATCGCTGATTTCATTGACAGAAACAAGCGTAGAAACGGCCTTACCGTCTACAACCTTATACACCAGGTACTTGTTCTGCATCTGAACGGCAGCTCCCTGAGGAATGACGATGCAGTCCTTGTACATACTCGGTACGATAACCGTACCCGACGCCCCGCTGTGCAGCAGACGCGACTCGTTGGGGAAAACCACGCGGGCAATCACCGTTCCCGTGTTGCGGTCGATGACACCGCTGATAGACTCGATGGTTCCCTTCTGGTCGTAAATGGAATTGTCGTTCAGGCGCAGTTCCACCTGAGGCATGTTCTTCAAAGCCTCGTCCATGTTTCCATACTGGCGGGTCAGGGCCAGCAGCTGGTTCTCGGTCATGGAGAAGTAGACATACATGTCGCTGTTGTCGCTCACCGTAGTCAGCGGCTGCGGCAAGGAAGGACTAACCAGGGCACCTACCCGATAAGGCAGTGCTCCCACTACACCGTCGCTGGGGCTCTTCACCTCAGTATAGGACAGATTGTTGCGGGCATTCACTTCCTGAGCCTCGGCTTGTGCCAGCTGGGCTTTGGCAGTGAGGTAGTTATTCTGTGCGGTTTGCAGGCTGAATTCGGAAACCACCTTCTGATTGCGCAGTTCTTTCTGACTGTTATAAGTCAATTCGGCAGTAGCCAGGGCAGCACGTGCCACCTCTACATTGGCCATCGCTGTCTTGAGGGCTGCCTTGTAAGGCACCTGGTCAATGACAAAAAGCAATTGTCCGCGACTTACCTTCTGACCCTCGCTGACGCAAAGCCGCTCAATGGTACCCGACACCTGCGGATAGATGTCGATATCCTGACGTCCACGTATGGTGGCCGAATAGGAAGTAGAGAGTACCTTGTCTGTAGCCTCAACCTTCATAATCTCATACGAAGTAGGAGCCATACCCGTCTGGGGTGCTTGCTTGCACGATGCCAGACATACGATACAGCCGACTGTTCCCATCAGCCGTATCCAGTTTTTGTTCGATGTAGTCATACTTTTCTTCATTCTCTTATGTTCTAACTGCCGACAAAAGTAGAAGAAAGGAATATGGAGCTTATGTCCTATTTGTCTTAAAGGTCGTTCCTTTTTCTCGATTTATTTTCTTTAACGAGTATTTAAGATATAAATAAGATATATCAAACATGAAAAAGGAATAATAGAACATCCTGAATTCCTACTTATTTACCAACTTTGCAAAACAAATAAGGAACAAGATGGAAATATCGGAAATTAAAAGCGTCAATATAGAAGATTTCAAGAGGAACAAGCAGCAACTGCTGGACTACATGGACGAAGACTTTGTAGTCATCAATAGCCTGGAAAGAGTAGACATCAACAGCAACGATTCCATAAGGCTGGACTGCCTGCTTATTGCCATCTGCCTGGAAGGGCGCATTCAGCTGGATGTCAACCTGAAGACTTATCAGCTGCAGGAAGGAGACGTGCTTTTCGGACTGCCGGGCACTTCCCTCAGCCATGCCATGGTGAGCCCGCACTACAAAGTGAAACTCATAGGGTTCTCCACCCGCTTCCTGCAACGCATCTTCAAGATGGAACGCGAAACCTGGAACACGGCCATCCACATACACAAGAATCCTATGATTAAGAATGCAGGCGAAGGTGCCCCTCCAAAGATGTTCGAGCTGTATCGCGACCTGATTATGGCAAAACTGAACGACGAACCACACAGCTACCACCGCGAAGCCATGCGCTATCTATTCTCTGCCCTGCTATGCGAAGTGATAGGACAAATGGAGAAGAAATCGGCAGCCTGCCCGGAGCAGGAAAGCATCAAACTGAAAGACCACATCCTGCGCCGCTTCCTGAAACTGCTTTCCGAAGACAACGGAATGCACCGCTCGGTGTCCTATTTTGCCGATGCGTTGTGCTACACGCCCAAGTACCTGTCGCAAGTCATCAGGCAGGCGTGCGGCAAAAGTCCGCTGGAACTGATTAACGAAAGCGTCATGGAACACATCAAGTACCGGCTGAAACGCTCGGACAAGTCCATCAAGGAAATTGCCGAAGAATTCAACTTTCCCAACCAGTCATTCTTCGGCAAATACGTGAAGGCGCACCTGGGCATGACACCGGCCAATTACCGCAACAGCACCAAGGAGTCCTGACACGGACTGTGCAGACGGGAACAGGAGAGGTCAGCGGATTATCTCGTCGCACACCGCATCCTGAAACGCCCGCGCCTGACGGCCCGACATCACGTTCTGATTCATGATGGCAAATGCCACCCAGTGTCCTTCCGAAGTCTTGAGGTAGCCGGCCAGGCTGTTGATGCCCGTATACGAGCCTGTCTTGGCGTGCACGTTGCGATAGGACAGCGTTCCCTTCTTCATGCGGTTCTTCAGCGTGCCGTCCATGCCTCCCACGGGCAGAATCTTGTAGAGCTTCTGAAACAGCCCAGTACGCGAGTAAGCATACTTCAGGAATCCCACCAGCAACTGGGGCGACAGGTAGTCATAGTTGGACAGGCCGCAACCGTCGGCCAAGTTATAGTCGTCAGGGTCAAAACCCAGTTTCTTGATAAGCATCCGTATGGCCGACAGTCCGTCATCGGCCGACACGTGCTTCTTGCCCGTGGCCTGCATGCCCAGGCGACAGAGCATGGCCTCGGCGTTCAGGTTGTCGCTCTTCTTCATCAGCTGCTCGGCCACGTTTATCACCGGCGTCTCGTAACGGATAAGGCATCGCGACGTACTGTCGCGGCTGAACTCACTGAAGCCGTAGCACGAGTCGCACTCCACCCCGCTGGCCCGCAGCCGCTCCACGAAGGTGTGCATGAAGAAACGTTCCGACCCGCGCACATTCACCTTGCCGCCCTGTGCGCTGGCCACATTGCCCGACACCAGCAGGTCGTTGCCCTCTTCCAGCCAGTTGCGCGTCAGGCGGAAGCGTCCGGCCGACGGCGTGCGGCTCACCGTACGGTTCACCACGCGGTAGTAGGTCGATGCCGGGCTGGTCGTTATCTCGGCCGCCTCGCCCTTCTGTCCAGGCCGTGCGGTCAGGCTCACCACCCCCTTGCACAACATCAGCGGTGACAGATAGGGCTGAAACGAGTAGGGATTGTCGTCCCACACCCAGCCGCTGCCCCAGTAGAGGGAGTCTTTCATCGACACGTCGCCATACACCTTGCCCGCTATGACCGAAAAACGGCTGCGCGCCACGTACGCCACCAGCGTATCGAGCGCCGCCTCGTCAAACTCCGGGTCGAAGCCGCCCACCACATACAGGTCGCCCCGCAGCGTGTCGCCTTCAATCCGCCCCTTGCACCACACCTCCGTGCGGAAAGGTTCGTCGCCCCCTTCGTGGTCGAGAGCCGTGATGGCCGTCAGCAGCTTCATGGTCGACGCCGGTCGCGACAGCTTGTCGGCCTGGTACTGGTAAATATACTTGTTGGTTGTCAGGTCGTAGACACAGATGCCCACGTTAGACCCCTGCGGCAGCTTGTTGGCCACCAGCCGGTCTATGCGGACAGGCAACGAATCGGCCGCCGCGGTCTGGGCAGTAGCCACTGCGCCCGCACAGAGCCATAGCAGCAAGGCCATAAGGATTTTTGTCTTCATTGTAAATGTAAGTTAGTGGTTAATGGTGAATGATTAATGGTAAATGGTGAATGGTAAGTATTTATCCAGAGAGTGCTAATCACTTACCGCTAACTACTGACCATTTACCATTAACCATTAACCATTATCAAAGCGCTTCCTTAAATATCTCTCCTACCGTAGGATGCGGGAACACCATCTTCTTCCATTCCTCCGCCTTCAGGCCCAGCTCGATGGCCATGCCCGCCAGCGTGATGATTTCAGAAGCCGGATTGCCCAGCACGTGTGCACCCAGCACGGTGCCGTCGTCGGCCAGCAACAGCTTGCAGACGCCGTTCACACCCTCATTCTCGGCCACGAAGCGTCCGCTGTAAGCCATCGGCAGCTTCACCACCCGATAGCTGAGACCTTTCTTCTGCACCGACTCCTCCGTCTCGCCCACGCCCGCAATCTCAGGATTGGTGTAGACCACGCCCGGAATAGCCCGGTAGCTCATCTCGTCCTGCACGCCACAGATGGCATGCACGGCCACTTCGGCCTCGCGCACCGCCGTATGTGCCAGCAGCGAGAAGCCCGTCAGGTCGCCGCAGACATACACGCCGGGCACCGACGTACGCATCTGCTTGTCCACCACGATGCTGCCCCTCTCGGTCCGCTCCAGTCCCAGGCCCTCCAGCCCGAAGCCTTTCAGCACCGGCCGACGTCCTACGCTCATCAGCAGCTTGTCGGCCACTACCGACCCGGCACCCGCGGCGTCCTCATAGTTCACCTGCACCTGTTCGCCGCCCTCGTCGCCCGATACCTTGACCAGCGACACCACCTTGGCACCCAGCAGGAACTTCACACCCCGCTTGGCATACTCGGCCCGCAGCAGGCCCGACAGCTCCTTGTCCATGCCGCCCAGCACCTCGTCCATCATCTCCACCACCGTGACCTTCACGCCCAGGCTGCTGAAGAACGAGGCAAACTCCATGCCGATGACGCCTCCGCCAATGATGGCCAGGCTCTGTGGCAACTCCTTGCAGTCCAGCGCGTCGCGGTGAGTCCAGTAGGGCACCACGTCCACACCCGGAATAGGCGGTACGAACGTCTCCGACCCCGTGCACAGCAGCAGGTTGTCGCACTCGTACGTCTCCTCGCCACACTGCACGTGGTTCTTGTCCACCACCGTGGCCTCGCCGCTCACCAGCTTCACCCCGTGGCCCGTCAGCTTGGCCTTGATGCCCAGCACCAGCTTGCGCACCACCTTCTGCTTGCGTGCCACGATTTTAGGCAGGTCAAAACCCACCTCGCCCACCGACACGGCATACTTCGCCGCATGGCGCGCATTATCGTAAGTCTTGGCCGAATATAGCAATGTCTTGGTAGGTATGCACCCCTCGTTCAGGCACACGCCCCCCAGACTGTTTTTCTCGAAAAGAACGACGCTCAGTCCCGCCCGTCCGGCAGCCTCGGCCGCCGTATATCCGGCGGGTCCGCCGCCAATAATGGCAATTTGATACTTCTCCATGGTACTATCAGTTTAAAATTTGCCTGCAAGATAGTAAAACCTCCGTTCATTCCCGCAGTTTTTGCTTTCTTTTTGCTTCCGACGCTATGTTTTTGGATGAAGGGAGCGGAGAAGTGGAAATGATTGGGCGGGCAAAGGAGAAGGCGTCAGCCTTCAGGCACCACCAATTCACCATCGGCCAGCACCGACTGTACGGCTTTACCGTTGTCTATACGGTCTATGAGTAGTCCCAGGGCCTTCTGTATCAGCGTAGCCAACGGCTGCCTGATGTAGGGAATAGACATAGGGAAGAAGTCCAATGCCGGACTACCGTCGAAAGCAGCCATGCCGAAGCGATGATTGTCGAGCAACTGCTGCTCCTTGATAGTGTAGAGGCAGGCCAACGAAATCATGTTGGTCGCAAACAGGAAAGCATCCGTGCCGCCAGCCAGCAATTTGGGCAGGATGCGTGCGGCCGAACGTTGCATGGCGTCCTGCTTCAAGTAGGCTACGGAGGCATTGCCCCGCTTCCCGGCTTCGGCCATAGCCTTGCGATAGCCCCTGATGCGCTCCTTCATGTGCACCAGGTCAAGGTCGTAGGCAATAAGGGCGGGCGCCGTAAAGCCCTTGTCCAACAGGTGACGGGTAAGGGTATAGGCAGCATTGAAGTTGTTCAGCGCCACATAGCTGGCGGGCAGTTCGGGGAAGTAACGGTCGAACAGCACCAGCGGTGTATCGGCCTCCTGCAGCGAACGAATGAAGTCTTCCGAACCTGCGCAGGGCACGATAATCAGCCCGTCTACGCCCTTGTTCAGCAGGTTGCTGACAATACGCACCATCTTGTCGGCATTCTCGTCCGAGCTACCAAACACTACCGTGTAGCCCTGGCGTCCGGCCGCATCTTCGAGCAAGCGAGCCAGCTGGGCAAAGAAGGGGTTGGATATGTCCGACACGATGAAACCAATGGTCTTGCTCTTGCCGCTTCTCAGACTCTGTGCAGCCGTATTGGGCTGATAGTTCATCTGGGCAGCTATCTCCTTGATGCGGCGGGCTGTTTCCTCGTTCACACGATAGTCCTTACCTTTGCCGCTCATCACAAACGACACCAGCGCCGTCGATACTCCGGCAGCTTTTGCTATATCTTTCAACGATGTCTTCTTCTGCAATGCCATGACTCATAGTGTAATTGGTTTGCAAATGTATATATTAAAATTCAAAGAACAGCAAAATTGCTGAAACATTTTAGCAACACCAGTCAATCCCCCATTTTTTCTTTAGAACCATCACCTTCCATTCTCCCAGACTACTTTCACTCCACCCTCTACCCCCTTTCAACCGCATCATACCCCCCTTTTGATAGTAGTTAACTCGCAACGCGTTAGCAGTGGACTCGCAACGTGATAGTAGTTAACTCCTCACGCGATAGCAGTTAACTGCTATCAAATGCCATTCCTATAGGCTGTAGAAAAAATACAAGTCAGCTGACAGCATGGGCAGGAGTTTAGACTTTTTTAGCAGCAGGGAAGGTCGTGTCTTTTAGAAAAAAAAATACTTTTGCGTGCAGCATTTGCACCGACCGTGCGTCTATATGGAAAAACAAACTATTTGAAAGGAAACATGGAATACACTATGAAGAGACTTAACCAACTGCTACTCCTCCCCTTACTGATACTGACTCTGGCTACCGGATGCCAGAACGAGGACGACACCCGCCTGTCGCCCGTAGAGGAAACCACCCTGCCGGGCGATGCCGGCCAGACGGAAATCAACCTGAACCGCAGCGACTGGAAGATAACCTCCATCACCACACCCGGCGGTACCACAATGGTGGGCGACGACAACCGCCCCCTGCAACTTGACGGACTGGGCACGCTGGAGTTCCGCTGGTTCACCCTGACGCGCGACCGCGGCGACCACCTCAGCCTGTCGGTGACCGACAACCTGGACGGCGGAGAGCGCGGCATGGTCATCCACCTGGCCATGAACGACGGCTTCTACTCCGAGACCATCACCATCCTTCAGCAGCCCTGCACCACCGTCTACGAAGTACGCTCCATGACCTACACGCTGGAGGAAGGCGACGGCGAGCGCGAGAGTGACTGGACGATAGACCGCGGCCAGATGGTGATAAACGCGCAGAAGGACGGTGTGATGAACCTGAATCCCTACCTGAATGCAACCAACTTCCACGACTTCAAGTGCAACGCCAAGGATGCCTTCACCTGGCTGATGCCCGATGTGGACTACCTGGTGCCCGTGCCCGACCATGTATCCGACGGCCAACTTGTTTTTGCTGACCCGACCGAGCAGATAGCCTACAGCCGCTATACCGTGACCAGTCCTAACCCTTTGCAGGACAGCCCCATGATAGACCTATCCTACAAGGGCGGCATGAAGACCACCTTCACCATCAGCATCCTCTACAAGGAACTGACGGCCAGCTACCACCTGGTGGTGGCCAACCCCGTGAGCGGCGAGGAACGCGAGTTCAGTGGAAAGCTGGTGAGGAAGTATCCGTACAAGTATGTGGTGGAGAAGGAGGAAGAAGAAATTAAATAGGATTATTAATTACGTAAACCAATAATCATGAAAACAACCAGACTCCTGTCAACCGTCCTCCTCTGCCTGCTGGCACTGACTGCCTGCGTGGACGATGACATCAAGGAAAACTATGTGTTCGGAAGCATTGTCTACAGCGTGGAGGCAGCCACGGACGGAGTGAGCAAACGGACCATAGAGATTGAGCCACTGGAATTCCGCAACCCGACCGACCAGGAACAGACCGTCAACGTCGACCCTTATCCCGATGACTTCAGATACATCACCTTGCAAAGCGACGACCCGCTGGCCTTCGGATGGAAGGATAGCGAAGAGGTGCTCATCGCCCAGCCCGTAATAGACGGCAGCGAGGTTGGCGAACTGTCGAACGAGGAATGCAAGGTGCCCTACCGGAAAGGAGAGAACCAGTATGACAGCCACTATATAGACCCGCGCGAATACACCATACCCCCGCACACACAGCTTTATGTAGGAGGAAGTGTCACCTTCCAGCGAACGCAGGTGACCTACACCCTGACGCTGAAAGGCGAACTGACGGGCGAGGAAAAGACGGTGAAAGGAACGCTGGTGTACGATGCGCCCTGCGAAAGTGTTATATATACGGTGTCGGGAGAGCTGGAGTAGGCTTAGCGACGGATAGAAGTCTGAGGAACGGCTCTGCCTTACATGATTTTCTGTTTTTCAGCCGGTTTCCTCTTCTTTTCATCCCGCTTTGTTTGATTTTCGTCTTCGAATGTCTATCTTTGTAGAAAGGCGTCCCGCATTGGCTGTGCGCCTGTACTATGAATAAACCAACATACCGGATAAACGCTATGAGAAGACTGTACTATATGCTGTTGGCTCCGCTCTTTCTGTTAACAACGATGACCGGATGCCAGGGCGACGAAGGAATGCCCATGCTCTCGCAAGAATTCATCTTGGATGCCAATGCTTCGACCGTGGAGTTCCGGGTGCCTTACGATGACTGGTGGATAGGCATGGTAACCAATCTTCAGGGATTTCCATACATGGACTATCAGCTCAACAGACCTTATGTGCTTGATGGAGTAGGCACATTGGACATAGGCGCCTGGTTCACCATTACCCATACTCCCGACCATACCTTCCGGCTTTCAGTAAACCACAATATACAGAATGACAAAGAGCGAGGCATCATTGTCCACATAGGTGTGCCCGGTTCGGGCGAATGGACTACTTATACGTTTCGCCAGCCGTTGTCGGAGAGTGTTTACGAACTGAAGAGCATTACCTATACCTTGGAGGCTGATGATGTGGAAACGACAGGTAGCGGCCCCGGAGGGACATACCAGGAGCACAGAAATACAGGCACTTCGGCCTATACAGTCCTGATTCATCCTTATGACGGAACGGAGCGCACTTACTTCTTCACTTCCAAGGAACAGGGTGCCCTGTCTTGGTTCAGATATCCGCTGTATACGTATGTTCCGGTGCCCGACCGGGTAGAAAACGGAGAAATCATATTCAATGAGCCGCCCGATATAGCTCAATTCGGCACTATGAGCCGGAAGTCTTGCAAGATGCAAGGTACGGTGGAAGTGGTTTGTGAACCGGGGAAACTGACTCTCATCCGTTGCTGGGTCAACTACAAGCGTGCTTTCTATACTTTCCATCTCACTATTGTCAACACCCGGACCGGACAGGAAGAAAGCTATACCGGAAAACTGAAAGTGGACTATCCGCATTCTTACACTCTGGACACGGATGTGGTAGATATAGAATAAGCTGCCCGACCGTAGTCCTGATTCCTTTCTTTATTTACCTTGCATTCTCCGCGTATGAAAACAACTCTTTATTTCTTTACCGCTCTCATGCTGCTGGCATTAACCGGCTGCACCGATGAAGATGAGCCCAGACCGGAAACACCATTTGTAGTTGAAAGCCTGCACTATTACTCTGATATAAACTCAGAAACTGACGGTATGACCGAATATGATGTGGAAATCTTTCCCTTTGTCTACGAGAACAAGACAGACCAGGCGGTCAACATCGCCATTGACCCCTACCCCGATGAACTTACCACCGTAAGTTGGACAAGCGACGACCCGCAGGCTTTCGGCTGGGAAGGCAGCAGCGACTTATACCTTTACAGGCCGACAATGTCTTATTTGTCACTCGTTAACGACATCAACGAAAAGATGAAAATACCTTACCGTCAGGGAGAATATACGTACGAAAGCAGTCTGGTTGAGGAAGAAGAACTCACGGTTGCGCCCCACAGCCGACTTGTGTTGCAAGGAAGCGTCAGTCATCGGCATATACAGGCCACCTATCTCCTCACTATCCGAAGGGAATTCCCGGAAGAAATGCGGACCATACGGGGGACAGTGATATATGACAGGCCGATTCAACGCAACTTTATCCTTACCGAAACTCCTCTGCCCTGAGTGGTTACTCTTCTTCTTCCTTCTCCGCCCCTTGCTTTCTCTTCAGCAGTGCCTGCACGAATTCGTCTTCGTTCACGGGTTGCAGGGCGTCGTAGCTTCCGTCTTTGTAGCTCACCAGCACGTAGCGCGTCAGTGCGCGGCCTGCTATCTGCATGGAGCTGCGTTGCTCCACACTTACTACATCGGCCAGCTGCCGCTCGCGGCTGCGTGCAAAACGGCCGGGGTAGATCAGCAGCCGGCCGTCGGCCGTCAGTGTATAAGTGGTGTGGATAATCTTTTCGATGAAACGTAGCAACAGGATGGCCCACAGCAGGACTAGACCTATGTATTTCATCCAGAAACAGTAGAACAACATGGAGGAAAACAAGATAAGAGCCAGGTACTGAACGGCGGCTATGCGGGCATGGAACACTCTATCCATCATATTTTCTTCTTTTTTGCGGTAAAGGTATGGATTTCCAGTGGCAAAACGAACAAGCAATGCACTAATTTTGTAGTTTTGCGACAAACTAACTAAGCGAGTTTATTAGTTTATAAGTTTTTGAGTTTTTAAGTTAGGACACGGCAACGGGCTATCAACTTAAAAACTTATCAACTTAAAAACTTATCAACTCAAAAACTACATCTTATGGTAAGAAAGTTCGATTTCCTCGTCATCGGCTCAGGCATTGCCGGGATGAGTTTCGCCCTGAAAGTGGCGGAAAAGGGGACGGTAGCCCTCATCTGTAAGGCCGGAATGGAAGAGGCCAACACGTATTTCGCGCAGGGAGGCATAGCCTCGGTGACCAACCTGGCGGTGGACAACTTTGAGAAGCACATTGAAGACACCATGATAGCGGGCGACTGGATAAGCGACCGTGCCGCTGTGGAGAAGGTGGTGCGCAATGCACCCGAGCAAATCAAGGAACTCATCAACTGGGGAGTGAACTTCGACAAGAAAGACGACGGAACTTTCGACCTGCACAAAGAAGGCGGACACTCCGAATTCCGCATCCTGCACCATAAAGACAACACGGGAGCCGAGATTCAGACGTCGCTCATCGAAGCCGTCAAGCAGCATCCCAACATCACCATCTTTACCAACCATTATGCGGTAGAAATCATCACCCAGCACCATCTGAGCATCATCGTGACGCGCTACACGCCCGGCATCAAGTGCTACGGCGCCTACGTGCTGAACGAAGAGACCGGCGAGGTAGATACCTTCCTCAGCAAGATAACCGTCATGGCCACCGGAGGCTGTGAGGCCGTCTACCGCCACACTACCAACCCGCTCGTAGCCACAGGCGACGGCATAGCCATGGTCTACCGTGCCAAGGGAGCCGTGAAGGACATGGAGTTCATACAGTTCCACCCTACCGCCCTCTACCATCCGGGCGACCGCCCCTCGTTCCTCATCACCGAGGCCATGCGAGGCTACGGCGGCGTGCTGCGCACGATGGACGGCAAGGAATTCATGCAGAAGTACGACCCGCGCCTGTCATTGGCACCGCGCGACATCGTGGCCCGCGCCATCGACAACGAGATGAAGCTGCGCGGCGAAGACCACGTCTACCTGGACGTGACCCATAAAGACCCCGAAGAGACCAAGCGCCACTTCCCCAACATCTACCAGAAGTGCCTCAGCATAGGCATCGACATCACGAAGGACTACATACCTGTGGCACCGGCTGCCCACTACCTGTGCGGCGGAATCAAGGTGGACCTGGACGGACAGAGCAGCATACGCCGCCTCTACGCCATAGGCGAATGCTCGTGCACCGGCCTGCACGGCGGCAACCGCCTGGCCTCCAACTCGCTCATCGAGGCCGTAGTCTATGCCGATGCGGCTGCCAAGCATGCCCTAAGCGTACTGGAGCGCTATGACTTCAACGACGACATACCCGAATGGAACGACGAGGGCACCATCAGCAACGAAGAGCGCGTGCTCATCACCCAGAGCATGAAGGAAGTGAACCAGATAATGGAATCATACGTGGGCATTGTGCGCAGCAACCTGCGACTGACCCGCGCCTGGAACCGTCTGGACATCCTCTACGAAGAGACCGAACGCCTGTTCAAACGCTGCAAGGCCACCCGCGAACTGTGCGAGCTGCGCAACATGATAAACGTGGGCTACCTCATCACCAAGCAGGCCATGGAGCGCAAGGAAAGCCGCGGACTGCACTACACCATCGACTATCCGCGCCACGCCGACGAACAGAAGAAATAAGGCCATGCCCGCAAATCGGGCAGGCCGCGACAAAAAGCAAAGCGAGGGAACATCCACAACAGATGTTCCCTCGCTCATTTTATATGCTCATCCCTGCCCGAAAGGGGCAGATGTCATTACCAATTCTCTTTCTTCACTTCGAAGTAAGCCTGCGGATGGAGGCAAGCCGGACAAACCTCAGGAGCTTCCTTGCCCACGTAGATGAATCCGCAGTTGCGGCACTGCCATACCACTTCGCCTTCCTTGGCAAATACGGTAGCGTTCTCAATGTTGTTCACAAAAGCACGGTAGCGTTCTTCGTGTCCCTTTTCGGCAACAGCGATGTTGCGGTACATCAGGGCTATTTCGGGGAAACCCTCTTCGTCGGCAATGTCGGCAAACTTAGGATAGTCCAGCGACCACTCTTCGTGCTCACCTTCGGCAGCAGCCTTCAGATTCTCCAGTGTAGTTCCGATGACACCTGCCGGATAGCTGGCCGTAATTTCAACCATGCCGCCTTCCAGCCACTTGAACATACGCTTGGCGTGCTCCTTCTCCTGGTCGGCTGTCTCCATGAAGATAGCTGCAATTTGCTCATAGCCTTCCTTCTTGGCCACGCTGGCAAAGTAAGTGTAGCGCATACGTGCCTGCGATTCGCCGGCGAATGAAGTCATCAGATTCTTTTCTGTGCGGGTTCCTTTAATACTCTTAGTCATAATCGTTAGTTTTTAAGTGGGATTAATATTTTTGTTTTCTCTTACTGGTGCAAATGTATGGAAAAGGTTTTTCATATCACTTATCAACCCTTATCGGATTTTTCTATCGGCCTATTCATAAAATCTATCAGGCCTGCAAATCCGCCGTCACTTAGTCCAACAATTGGTTCTCCACCAACGGCCCGACTGGAGCGGTCTATGGTTTATTAACAAATACAGACTCACAAATGTTCATAAGAACTCTGCATTTCTTCTACTAAAGCCAAATTACTTTCGTTCAAATTTGCTTTAACCTACATATTATATATATTTGCGAAACTAATACATGAAACTTTAAACCATTAAAACTTACTATTATGAAACGTACTTTCTTTATACTGTTAATCGGCATTTTATCACTTAATTTTTTCTCTTCTTGCTCCGATGACGAAACCAAACTGACTGGAACACTATCGGTAAGTTTCAACAATAACCAAATCATGGAACTGAAGATATATACCTTAGAGAGCAACAAGCAATATCCATTATATGAACTTGAAACCGACAGAAATGGAGACTTATCCATTTCACTTAACATGGGCAACTACTTAATGGTACCCAGTAACTACCGATACGACGAAATATCCTTCCAGATTTGTCCAGATAAAACCGTTTCTATTTCCTACGACGAAAACGGCACCCATATGAGAAAATAAAACATATACTGATACCTAACAGGAAGTAGAAAACAATATTACCCGGTCAACTATGAAAAAAATATTCAAGAGTTTGCTTCCACTGTCGATAATACTAACTGTTTTATCGTCTTGCGTGCTACAACGTTCCGTGGCCGAATCGAAGGCCGCCAACAATGCCGACTACGAAGTCAGCTACCTGTTCGAACACGACGGTTGCCGCGTCTACCGCTTCTATGATACGTGGTCGGGTAGCTACGTCTACTTCACCACGCAGGGCGACGTCACCGCCATCCCCAACGACTCTACCCGCCGGCAGACCGTGTGCTACCGGCATCGGGCCGACAGCATTGTGGTGAAGCCCTGACGGGGCTGTCGATAGCAGTGGACTGCTATCGTCTGAGGAGTTAACTGCTATCGCGTGGGGAGTGTACTGCTATCGCGTCAGGAGTTAACTGCTATCACGCTGGGAGTACACTACTATCGGACAAGAGGTCAGCGGCCTGCATCTGCCTTTCTAACCGATTGAATGCCACCACTCCTGCCGACAGGAAAAAGAAAAGGGGACACATCTTGCGATGTATCCCCTTTCTTGTTGGACTACCAGGATTCGAACCTGGACAAACAGAACCAAA
>ULPZ01049967.1_pt1 | contig 18707 bp, 16 predicted proteins | sample 1953991 | NCBI WGS metagenome assembly ULPZ01 (sample SAMEA4835642, study PRJEB28245) | human gut metagenome | biome: gut microbiome; material: fecal sample | place: Denmark | collected 2008
AGGGTAAAGGTTTAAATGTCTACGCAGGATTTTTACATCAAGACAGAGAAAGACATCCGACAGTGGCAAGTGATATGATGGAAGAATGGCGAAGCGTTCTTATAGATTCGATGGTTATGAGCCTTATAAACGGTTATGAAGTTGAAAAGAACGGTTTTAGGAGAGAAGAAAACGGTGTGTTTCTTGATGATAAAACATTTAAAATATTTTTGAAGAAATATGAAACAAAACTAAGAACAAGTACAGGATATTTGAATTATGGAGATGAGAAAGTAAGTTTCAGAAAAGCCTTGTGGATACAAGCCTCTAAACTTGCCAAAGCCATAGATGAAGAAGATTATACATTGTATGAACCTATCTATATAAGATAGATTTTTATATAGGAGTGCTGAGTTTATGGATTATTTATTTGAAACAAGCGACGAGATGATTGAAAGACGGTACTTTGTTGTTATATGTTACGATATATACGATAATAAGCGACGTCGGAATTTTGTTAAGTTTGCATCACGATATGCTTTGCGTGTTCAACGGTCTGTTTTTGAAGGCAAATTGAGTAAAAATAAGTATGAAGATTTGATTTCAAAAGTTGTATATCATATTGCAGACGAGGATAATGTAAGAGTTTACAGGATAAGTGGTAACGGAGAGGTGAAAACATGGGGGAATGTTGATATTCCCGAAGTTGAAGAAGTGATAATTATATAAAAAATAAGTAACTATAAAATACTTGAAAATATATTAAAATTATGCTATAATATTAATATGTTATTCATAACTTTAACCATTTAATGTATATTTTCAGCCGCAAAGCTGAAAAGCAAGGTAAAACCTACGTTTTTCGCAGGTGTGAATAATGTAAATCAGTAGTTTCCAATCAAAAATAATTTTGCCCCGCAAAACGTATTTTGAGCCCAGTAGCCATGCGGGCTTTCGAGGGTAGGATTAAAAAACGAATAACCCCTGTAAGGGACGGAAACTTGCGTATTGATACCGCATAAATTTTATTCTCGCTGTATTAAAAAACGAATAACCCCTGTAAGGGACGGAAACTCTAAATATACTATTCTATTTAGTAGTATATTATCAAATTGCAAATTAAAAAACGAATAACCCCTGTAAGGGACGGAAACTTTAAACCATTTAATTTTTTTATATTTTTTGTATTTCCTGTATTAAAAAACGAATAACCCCTGTAAGGGACGGAAACTAAAACTATTTTCATTATTTATTCACCTTTTCCGTCGTATTAAAAAACGAATAACCCCTGTAAGGGACGGAAACTGCGTCATAAATATTATAACTATAGTTTTTTTTCATTAAAAAACGAATAACCCCTGTAAGGGACGGAAACTTTAACAATGAATTTTCGAACGTAATATATAGCACGATTAAAAAACGAATAACCCCTGTAAGGGACGGAAACTTATATATAGGCGTATACCTATCAAATATACCCGTATTCAATATTAAAAAACGAATAACCCCTGTAAGGGACGGAAACTCTGCAATATCTATTTGCCATTCACCGCCAACAATCCCGATTAAAAAACGAATAACCCCTGTAAGGGACGGAAACTCTGCAATATCTATTTGCCATTCACCGCCAACAATCCCGATTAAAAAACGAATAACCCCTGTAAGGGACGGAAACTTAATGTACAATAGAAATGCCGTTAAGAAATGAGTAGTATTTCTATTAAAAAACGAATAACCCCTGTAAGGGACGGAAACTTAACAGCTATTTTGATTTTGTCCGGTTGGAATTCATTAAAAAACGAATAACCCCTGTAAGGGACGGAAACTTTCATCAGCTCAAAATTTTTAATTTTTTTGTCAACATTTATTAAAAAACGAATAACCCCTGTAAGGGACGGAAACTATCAGCTTCCCATTCTTTCGTATCTCTTTTTCGTGCATTAAAAAACGAATAACCCCTGTAAGGGACGGAAACTTAATTGCTCAACTTTTTCATTTGTGACCTTTGCAAGTGCAAATTAAAAAACGAATGACCCCTGTAAGGGACGGGACATGGAGAACAGATAATGGTAAAGTTATTGGCGATGATAGTTACGGTTATAATAGTCGTAATAGATATCAACAGAATGTAAAATTTGAAAATAAAAAATTCAGCTCCGTTAATACGGAGCTGAATTTTTTTATTATCTTTCACTTGACAATGGCAAAAATATTGTGCTACAATAGTACAAAATAGGACTATCTGAAATTGTACTAAACGGAGGCGGACTATGTCGGTTCAGAATTACACCAATCAATACTGTTCATACATACATGAATGGGACGCGGTATATGAGGAATATGCGAAGTCAGTGGGACTGTCATATACGGGGTTGATTGTTCTGTATGAGATTTATGAAATTGAAAACTGCACGCAAAAGAAATTGGGTGAGTATTGTTTTATTCCAAAGCAGACTGTTAATGCGGTGGTAACGTCTTTCTACAAAAAAGGTTGGATTACTTTAGAGGAAATGCCGCAGGACAGGCGAAACAAGACGATTCACCTAACCGAAAAGGGCAGAAAAGACACTGAAGAAATATTAGAAAAAGTCAAAGAAAACGAAAACAAAGCCATGGAACAGTTAAGCGAATCAGAGCGAGAAACATTGATGTCGCTTACAAAAAAGTATGTTACCTGTTTTAAAGATGCTATGTTGAAAGGATAAAAATGAGTAAAAATAATCAAGATGTTTTAAATCGTCCGATACATTTAAAAATGTTAATCGGATTTTCATTGCCGACGATTTTGTCGATGGTATTTATGAGTATTTACACGACTGTTGACGGACTGTTCGTGGCAAGGCTTGTTAATACAGACGCACTGTCGGCGGTTAATATCGTAATGCCGATGGTGTTTATCGCAACGGGAATAGGAACAATGTTCGGCAGCGGCGGTAATGCGTTGGTGGCGAAGAAAATAGGTGAGGGCAAAAAACAAGAGGCGCGAGAAGATTTTTCACTGTTGCTTTTTACGTCGTTTGTAGTGAGTTTGGTTATATCGGTTTTGTGCTTTGTATTTTTAAAACCGCTTTTGAGGTTGCTTGGCTCTGACGATAATTTAATGACATATTGTATAGAGTATATGTATCCGATTTTGATAGCAATGCCGTTTACGGTATTCGGTATGATGTTGTCAATGTCGTATATAACGGTCGGAAAAGCACATTTCGGACTGTGGATGTCGATACTTGGCGGTGTGCTGAATATCGTGCTTGATTGGTTGTTTATAGCGATATTCAAGTGGGGTATTGCCGGTGCGGCTATTGCCACTTCAATAGGTTATGTTACAACGTCGATTATCGGACTTGTGTACTTCTTTGTGAACAGAAAACACGAACTGTATATAGTTAAACCAAAATTGAGATGGCACACGATTATTAAAAGCTGTACAAACGGCTCGTCTGAAATGATTGGAGTGTTCGCAGGAAGTATCGTTGCAATTTTGTTTAATAATATTCTAATGCGTATGGCAGGATCGGACGGTGTTGCGTCAATCACGATTATGCTTTATGTGCAGGAGCTTTTTAACGCGGTGTATCGTGGATATGCAACAGGTATTGCACCTGTCATCAGCTATAATTTCGGCCGTGACGATTCGGTGAGGCTGAAGAAAATTCACTCAATCAGTACAAAGATTATATTGCTTGCGTCGTTTGTGCTGACGGGTGTGTGTATTGTGCTTGCACCGACTTTGGTTGAATTCTTTGCTGGTGATAATCAATCCGTTCTTGAAATGGCAGTGCATGGATTCAGAATTTTTGCGATAAGCTGTTTGTTTGTCGGAATTAATGTGTATTCATCATCACTGTTTACCGCATTGAATGACGGCAAAACGTCCGCAATATTGTCATTTTGTAGAACTGTTGTTTTCTTGGTAGTGCCTGTGCTTGTACTTCCTATGATAATCGGCTTGGACGGTGTATGGTGGTCAATGCCGATAGGTGAATTGCTGTCGTTTGCAATGAGCGTGTACTATTTTAGAAAATTGTATTTCAGAAAAGTAAAAGCATGATAAAAAGCTATGGCTAAGCCATAGCTTTTTACTATTTTATGTTAAAATACAATCCCCAATCTTGATCGCTTGCATATGGGTCGGCGTAGTTTGCGGATATACCGTTTATCGAGGTAGGGTAGACGTATGCACAAGTGGCGGTGCCGTCGGAGTTCAGCAGACTAAGCACGGAGCGGTGAGAATAATCCGCTCTTTTTTTATACTCGTTTGAGCCTATAATATCGCCGTAATCACTATACGCATTACCTGTAAGCGCACTCCAATAATGCGGAAAAGTATCGCCGTAAAGTCGGCGTTTGCCAAACCAATAACCGTCCCAATGACGTATGGCGGTTTCGTACAAATGATAGTCGGGTTGTAAGCCGTTAAAAAGTTCGAGTACATCAAGTTGAATTTTTGCGGCGTCAAGATACTTAGTCTCATTTGTAACAATATATGTTTGAAGTAAAATGTTCGTCGCCGGTGCGACTATGCTCTGCTCATAATTTACTTCGTGTGCGGGATAATCAAGTGCAGTTTCGGCGATATAATCGGCATGCTTTTTAAACCACGCAATCATATTATCCGCCATATCGGTCATACCGCTTTCTCTCAAACACTCAACAAGTTTTACAATCGGCACTTCAATAGCATAAAAATGCTCACCGCCTTGGTTGTAAAAAAATAACATAATCTTATACGCAATTTCAAGCATATTTTTGTCCCTAAGCAATTTGTAAAGTTCAATATAAAACAAGCTGAACCACGGATAATTGTAAAGGCGGGTAAAGGAATTATCGTAATTGCAGTCATTAAACACCTCGCCGGTTTCGATGCAAACAAGGTTTTTTTGGACGTATTTTATGTACTTTTTAAGACTATTTAAAAGCACTTCGTCATCGTGATTTTGCAGATATTTTGCAATAAGCACTCCCATACCGACACGCTCACGACCGCCGTTAAAGTCGTATTCACGATTATAATATATATGCTTTTCCTCATTGTCATAGATAAGATATGCACCGTCAAGCTTGCTTTTCGGATTGTTGTATTGCTGATTTTCAGCGATAAAATGACATCTGTTTTTAGCAAGTTCATAAAGACAAGGCAAGACCAAAATGTTGCAATGAGTAACAGCACCGTCAATATTTATCGAATATGAATACTTTCTCGGTGTATCGGCTTTTGTTGAAATGACAATTTTATTGTTTTCGATTTTGTAGTCAACAGATTTGTTATTTTCTTTGATTTGCACCTCAGAAAAATCAAAGTTAGGTGAAACGGTTATATTGATATTTTCACCGCTGAACAGTACAAAATTTTCAGCCGAAACATTGATAAAGCGATTGCATAGTTGATTAACTTTGCTGTAAAAATCGTCCTTGCCGTTATGCCAAAATAATTTCCATTCAATCGTAAAACTTTCATTCGGCACAAGTGCGACAGGTGACGGGTGAAGGATAAAATCACCTCTGTCGTTGCTGATTTTTTCAAAATCACGCTCGACACTGTAACCTGAAAGACTTCCCTCTGTCAGTACAAGTCCGAGGTGTGGAGCTTCGCCACCCATTCTAAGACACATAACATACGAAATATTTTCGCCACACCAAATATGTGTGTGACATTTTGTCGTCATACACGCTTTAGCACCGCAGGTGTAATCATCATTAAAAGGTGTGTATATCGAAATATCTTTCAGTGACGTAAAAATGTCCTTGTCGGTGGTGTTCATGAACGTGTATCGCTCTGTGATTATATCGCCTGATTGAGAGGAAGTCTTTTTTACGGAAATGCCTTTAGGGCATTTAACCGTACCCCATTCGGTGTTTCCCTCAATCCAATTCATTTTGTATTTATCGTTTGCGTTTATCAATTCTTTCATAAAATCAGCCCCTTACTCAATAATTTTTACTTCGTAACCGTCAAGTTTGATATTTGAAATCTCGGTTTTCGTATTATTAAAATTCATTACAAATTTATAGCTTTTATCGCCGTCTGTGCGTTCTTTTATCATCACACCTTCAACATATTTACTGTCAACAATTCTGCTTATTTTGCAATCATCTATAATATCGCCGTAGAAATCGTAAAGAAAATCGTTGTCTGTGCGTGAGGCGATATATACGGCAGTGCCGTTTTTGAAGTTGTGTTTTGTAACAATCGGCATACCGCGGTAAAAATCTTTTTCGTATGTAGATACAACTTCTGCCGTATCGGCGTGTAAAAGGTCGCAGGCATATGTAGCTTTGTAGGTTTTGCCGTTATATGTGAATTCGTTGTATTCACCGTCACAAAGTGCGTCGGTTTCTTCAACGCGTATGCCGAATACGTCATTTAACTTGTACGGTGACCATGACTCATACGCAAGGTCATTTTCGTTCACAAGTCCACTGTAAAACGTGTTTACAAATGTACCGCCGTCGGAAATGAATTTATGTATTTTTGCAACGGTTTCTTCGCTTGTCATATAAAGAATTGGCGCGACTATCAAATCGTATTTTGAAAAATCGTCATTGCAGTCGATTATATCAACCGAAACATAGTTTTTTATCAGCGATTCGTAATGTTCAAGTACAATATCGTCAAACGGCTTATACTTACTGTGCAAACTTTTCTGTTCCTCCAATGCACGCATATTGTCCCAATCGTAAATTACGGCAACATGGCTTTGCGTGTTTGAAATTTTTATGTGTTTGATATTTTGCAATCTCTCGCCGACTTCGGTAACGTCACGAAAAACGCGCGTGTCACTGCTGCCGTTGTGGGAAATTACCGCACCATGAAATTTCTCATACGCACCGCGACTTTTTCGCCACTGAAAATACTGCACTGAATTTGAGCCGCACGCAACTGCTTGTATTGAACTAAGCATATGAACGCCCGGACGTTTTAGTTTGCACGTTTCAAAACTGTTTGTTGTAGACGGTGTGCTTTCCATAAGCAGAAACGGTTTATTCTTCTGTGAACGGCAAATTTCGAAGCCGAAAGCGGCTTTAACTGCATTATTCCAATCACTTCCGCAGTGCCATCGCGGATAATTGTCCCACGAAATCACGTCTACAATATCCGCAAGACGTGTAAGATTTATTCCGCAGTTGAAGTGGAACATATTTGTCGTGACGGGAATATTCGGATTGTGTTTTTTCACCGTGTCAATTTCGGCTTGCAGAAAATCTATGCTCAAATCGGAGTAAAAACGCTTATAGTCAAGTGCAAGTGCATGTACAGATTTTTCGCCGTGCGGTGACGGTGACTCGATTTCTGAAAAGTCGGTATATTTGTGACTCCAAAATGTGCTCCAATATTGTTTGTTTAGGTTCTCAATAGTGCCGTACTTGTTTTTGAGCCATTTGCGGAAATTTTCCTGACAGTCGTTACAGTGACATTCGCCGTACATTTCGTTTGATATGTGCCACATAATAAGCGCAGGGTGGTGCGAATAACGTTCGGCAAGGAGCAAATCGATTTGATGTACTTTTTCACGAAATATTAAATTGCTGTTGCATTGATTTTCACGGTCACCGTATAAAAGACGTGTTCTGTCAGCATTTGTACGCATTATTTCGGGATACTTTTTAATCATCCAAGGCGGTTTGCCACCACTCGGAGTGGCAAGTATGACATAAATACCGTTGGCATATAAATCGTCCATAATTTTGTCGAGCCATTCAAAATGAAATTCGTTTTCTTTCGGCTCATACATACTCCACGAAAACACGCCGAGCGTAACAACATTGACGTGTGCCTTTTTCATAAGTCGTATATCCTCGGCTAAAATATCAGGGCGGTCAATCCATTGCTCGGCGTTGTAATCGCCGCCGTGTAAAAATTCGGTTATTTCATCATATCTCATTGCAATACCTCCGTTTATTCGTATTTCCACATCTGTACTTTGCGGCTTTGTTGCCTGAATTGATTAGGAGTGACTTCCTTCATATTCTTAAATACGCGGTTAAAATACTGACTGTTATCGTAACCGCACATTTTATAAATGTCGTGTATCGGAATTTTTGACTCGCATAAAAGCAGACATGCGCGTTGAATTTTGAGCGCATTTATATAGTGAGTAATCGTAATGCCTGTGTGTTCTTTGAATACACGGCAAAGATGGCTTTTTGTTATGCCGAAATGCTCCGAAAGAGCGTCAAGTCCTTTGATTTCAAGGTAGTTTTTCTGTATGTAATTTCCGATTGTTGATAAATCGGAATCGAATGTGCGTTTGGCATTCGGATTGCTGAAAGGAATGTGCTTGTACAATATGTCAACTATTGCAAGCATACAGTCGTTACGCATATCAACGTTGTTGTAAGCAGTGAGCGAATATGTGCGGATAATCGGGAGTAAGTCGGGAGGGAGCGATATGAGCGGAGTTTTGAAACATTCCGTTATTTTGTAGTATTGCGATTTAGTAAAATGCTCTTTTATGTATGCGTCCGAAAATTCTATACATATTCCCGAAAAAGCACCGTCTCCGAAACTTCTGTGCGGAGTTGATGCAGGAATCATAAGCGCGTCACCTGTGCCGACTTTGTAAAGCACGTTACCTAAATACATACGCCGTTTGCCGTTGCAGACAATATAAATTTCATACGCACCGTGCGATTCGTATATCGGATTGACGTTGCCTTGAACTCTGTCCTCAATCCAAAAATAAATGTTGTCGGCAGTGTTTGACTGTAATACCTCCATAAATTTTCCGCTCCTTTCAAAATGTTTTTCGATATTTTGATTGTATATTATGATAATCAAATTTTCAATAGCAATATCACATTTCAGAGCAATAAATATCAAAATAGTTTCACTTTTAAAATGAAACAATTCTTGATTTATTCTAAATAAATGGTATAATTTAATTAATTATTTATTCGGAAAGGATTATGGTATTATGAAAGCAAAATTGACAAAGCCGCCTATGGGGTGGAACAGTTGGGATTGTTACGGTGCGAGCGTTACGGAGGAGGAAGTAAGACGTAATGCGGAGTATATGGCGAAAAATTTAAAGGAGTTCGGTTGGGAGTGTGTGGTTGTTGACATACAGTGGTTTGAGCCGAACGCAAAAAGTGCGGATTACAACAAAAACGCATCGCTTATAATGGACGAGTATTCACGTCTTATGCCTGCGGTAAATCGTTTCCTGTCGGCAGAGGGCGGAAAGGGTTTTAAACCGCTTGCCGATTATGTGCACAGTCTTGGATTGAAATTCGGTATACATATTTTAAGAGGTATTCCGAAACAGGCGGTAAGACAGAACACAAAGATTTTGGGTACAACTCATACGGCGGCGGAAATAGCCGATTTCGGAAGTGTATGTGATTGGAACGGCGATATGTGCGGTGTTGATATGAGCCGTGACGGTGCACAGGAATATTATAATTCGATAATCAAAATGTACGCCGAATGGGGTGTTGATTTTATAAAGGTAGACGATATTGCAAGACCGTATCACAAGGCGGAAATTGAGGGGGTACAAAATGCGATACAGGCAAGCGGTCGTGATATAATTTTATCGCTTTCACCGGGTGAAGCACCGCTTAAAGAGGCAAAACATCTTAATGAATATGCACATATGTGGCGAATGACCGATGATTTTTGGGACGGTTGGGAACAGCTTAAAAAGATGTTTGACTATTGCCGTAATTGGTTTCCGTATGTGTGTGACGGCGGTTATCCCGACTGCGATATGTTGCCGCTTGGCAGAATAGGTATTCGTTCGCATGGCGGTGACAGAATGACTAATTTCACGCGTGACGAACAACGAATGATGATGACTCTTTGGAGTATGTTTCGTTCACCGTTGATGTTTGGCGGCGATATGGTGTATAACGATGAATTTACGCTGTCACTTATGACAAACAAAACGATTATCGAAATCGACCAAAACGGTTATGCAGGCAGAGAAGTTTACAGAAAAGGCAATGAAATCGTTTGGGCGGCAAACGGAAAAGACGGTAAATATTACGTTGCTCAATTCAATATCGGTGAAGAAGAAATTACCGCAAAAACCGATTTGGCGTTCGTGGGTATTATGCCGAACGAGAATGTAAAAATAACCGAAGTATGGGAAAATAAAAAGGCAGAACTAAACGATAATATAATCATTTCAAATGTTTCGCCACACGGTGTGAAATTGTTTGAAATCGTGCTATAATAAGCATACGAAGTGTGCGATAATTGTACCTAACGCAATTCCGCCGATAATATCGGAATGAGAATAAACAGCGAAAGGAGCGAGAAAAATGGGGTTTAGGACAACAAAATTAGGCGAGCGGGTATCGGTGGATACGAGGAAAATGTCAAACGGTGAAAGTGAACTTTTTGAATTTGACGGAGATACCAAACCGTATTTTGTTGATTACACATTAACGGACTTTATTGTGAAAATGATAAATGAAAAACGTATAACAACGGCACAGATTGCGGATTTGAGTGATTTAGAGCCTAATTACATAAACAAACTGCGTATCGGGCAGATAAAGAAACCGTCACGAGATAAACTTTTGCAATTTGCATTCGGCTTATCGTTTACCGAAGACGAAACTCAACTGCTATTACGTTTGGCAGGACTTTGTGCATTGTATCCGAGATTTAAACGGGATTATATAATTATGACGTGTATAAGAGCAAACAAGAGTATTTGGGAATGTAATGACTATTTAATTGAAAACGGTGTAGATGGAGTGGTTACAGAAGAATAAAAATATTGACTTTTTATGTCAAAACAGGTATAATATTAATTAACTAAAACTATTTGGATATTCTATGCGATTAAGGGAGGTAAAAATGAGGGGCAAAAGGTCAATCATATCATTAATAATCGTCTGTCTTATAGGTTGTATGTTATGCGGCTGCGATAAAAAGCAGGATACAGAAAAAGAAATTGGCAAAAATGCACCTAAAATTGTGGTAGGCAGCGACAATTATCCTCCTTTCAATTATATAGACGAGAACGGAAAGCCGACAGGTATTGATGTTGATATTGCTACCGAGGCTTTTAAAAGATTGGGCTACCGTGTCGAATTTGTAAATATTGAATGGGAAGATAAAAAGAATTTAGTTGAAAACGGCGATATAGATTGTATTTGGGGCTGTTTTTCAATCAAAGGACGTGAGAACGATTATAAGTGGACAAAACCATATATGGTCAGCCGACAAGTGGTGGCGGTCAATAAAAGCAGTAATATATATTCTTTGAGTGACCTTGAAGGTAAAATTATTGCGGTTCAATCCACTACAAAGCCTGAGGAAATTTTTCTAAACCGTACCGACAGTAAAATTCCCGAAGTAAAAGAGGTGTTCAGCGTAGAGGACAGGGAGCAGATATACACATACTTGGGAAAAGGGTATGTTGACGCGATTTCGGCACACGAAACGGCGATAAAACAGTATATGCAGGACTATGATATGGATTACAGAATTTTAGACGAGAGCATATTTGTTACGGGAATCGGTGCGGCATTTGCTATAAATGACGATAGAGGAATTGAAGAAAAATTATCCGAAAAGTTTGATGAAATGCAGAAAGACGGCACAATGGAGATTATCGTAAGCAAATATCTTGCCGATGCATATAAGTATTTGGAGGTAGACAGCCTTGAATGATAAAAAGTTTGAAAATGTCCTCAGCGGTAAAAGTTTTTGGTATAAAGAAATTATATTCGGAATTATTTTTTTGATAATTGTATTTGTCGGTTCTGCACAGGTCGACAAAAAAGCAGCTGAATCTCAAGTCAATTCGACTATAAGTTATGTTAAAACTCAATGCTCAATATACGCAAGATACAATGACGCAACGGAAACAAAAACGCTTATGCGAGTTATAGTAAATACTCAACAGGTAAATCGAGATATAGAGTTTTGCGGTTCGGAGCTTGATGCGGAAGCGTTGAAAAAATATGCGACTGAACAACGTCTGACAGGTATTATAGTAATGGACGAAAACGGCAAAGTTGAAGAAGAGTGTAGCAGTGACGGATTAAATTCCGAAATCTTGAAAAAATATATACAAAAAACTGCAGTGCTTGACGTTGCAAAATATCCGAAAAAGACTTATACGGCACATATTGATTTTGCGGACGGTTCGTATGTCAACTTAGCGGCACAGGGAAGAATCGACAAAACAGGTGTGATAGTTGGATTTCATCATACTAATGCCGAGTATGCAAAAAATTATAACCTTACTGTGCAAAGCTTACTTTCGGGATATGATACATATCGTGACGGAATAATCGCAATAACAGACGGACACAAAATAGTGGCGTCTAACGATGAAAGTATGGTAGGTAAAAATGTTAATGAAAACGGGGTTGTCAGAAAACTGAGAAATAACGGTAAAATCGGCAAATTGATTAGAGTACAGAATAAGTTTGAAGGCTATTACGGCAGCATGGATAAGAGCAGAGATTACTATATATATGTGTATCTGCCGGAAAGTACGGTTTTTGAAATTGTACCGAGAAATATACTCTATGCGCTTGCGATTTATATAACATTGCTTATTATTATCCAACTTATTAAGCAGAGTTCGGAAAGAAAGTACCTTGTTGAACAGAATAAACGTGAGAAGGAATACAAGGAAAAGCTTATGGAATCAGCGAAAAAGGCAGAACAGGCAAACACTGCAAAGACGGAATTTTTACAGCGAATGAGCCACGATATTCGCACACCGATAAACGGTATACGAGGTATGATAGAGCTTGCGGATTATTACAGTGACGATTTGCAAAAACAGGAGGAATGTCGTAAAAAGATATGGGACGCGTCCGGATTGTTGCTTGAATTGATTAATGAAGTACTTGATATGGGTAAACTTGAATCCGGCGAAATTCTTCTTGAAGAACGTGAATTTAATTTAAAAAAGTTGCTTGGTGACATTGTTAATGTGGTCGAGAAACAGTCGAAAGAACATCAGCTTGAAATTGTTCAATGCGATTATCAGATTGAACATTGGAACTTGATCGGAAGTCCTATACATATAAAGCGTATGCTTATGAACATATTGAGCAATGCCGTTAAGTATAACAGGTACAATGGCAAGATTATACTTGATTGCCGAGAGGTGAGTTGTATCGGTAATGTGGCGCTGATTGAATTTATTTGTAAGGATACAGGTATCGGAATGAGTAAGGAATTTCAGGAACATATTTTTGAGCCGTTCGCACAGGAATTTAACAGTGCAAGAAGTTCGTTCGGCGGTACCGGTCTTGGTATGCCGATTGCGAAAAGCCTTGTTGAAACAATGGGTGGCAATATTGAATTTGAAAGTGAAAAAAATGTCGGAACTACTTTCAGATTGAAAATTCCGTTTAAGATTGATGATTGCGTTCATATCGAAGAACCGACAGAGGAAGAACATAATGTTTCCATAGAGGGAGTACGCGTGCTTGTTGCGGAAGATAATGACCTTAATATGGAGATTACGGAATTTGTGCTTTCATCAGTCGGCGCGGTGGTAATAAAAGCGTCAAACGGTCAAGAGGCAATAGAGATTTTTGAAAAATCTGAAGTCGGAGAAATTGACATTATATTGATGGACGTTATGATGCCGGGCGTTGACGGATTGGCTGCAACACGAATTATACGCTCAATGAGCAGAGAGGACGCAAAGACAATACCGATTATCGCAATGACTGCAAATGCGTTTTCGGAGGATCGTCTCAGAGCTGTTGAGGCAGGTATGAATGAACATCTTGCAAAACCGCTTGAATCGACTGTTATTATTAAAACGATTGCGAAATATTTGAAAGAAGAATAATAAAAAAGCAGATACTGTGTTGTATCTGCTTTTTTGTACATTATATACAAATAATTCCAATAAAAACTGTATAAAAGGTAAAAATTAACAAATGAGTATTTACAAATTAAGTAATATATGCTATTATATATACAGATAACAGGTAAAGTTATCCAAAAAAATACTTAAATTATTTAATTTACAAAGGAGTGTGTTTACTATGTTAAAGAAAATTGTTTCAGGAATGTTGGCAGCGGGAATGATGTTGGCGAGTGTATCGGCATTTGCCTGTGATTGCGGATCGGAGTACAAAAAAACTTATGAGTATCCATACATCGGAAATGACAAGCACCAGGTAGCATACCGCTGCAGTAATCCGAATTGCGATGATCCGTTTACATTGGTAGGAACATACGATTGTACATACGAGTGGGTTGAATATGAAAATCCGGATACATGGTCAATTTCGTGGGTTCAAATGTGTACTGTTTGCGGACATATTAAAGATTAAAACAAAATAAATGCCACATCGAAAGATGTGGCATTTTTGATTGCAGATAAAGCCATAACTGTTTTATCTACAATTTGATATATGCTTTAATGTACAAAATATGATTAAGATTTTTGCACACAATTAACAAATTTGCCGAAAGGACTTTATTTTTTGTCTAAAATGTAGTAAAATATTCCTTGTAGCGTTGTAGAACAGTAGTCTGTAAAAAACAGAACAAAATTTTTATGTAAAACGGAAGGACGGAGAAAAATGGAACAAAATTTACATCAAACGCAAACTGTTACAGTTATTGCACTTATAATCTTTGCATTAATAATGATTGCAATAGGTATATTCAGTGCAAGAAAGACGAAAACAATGGACGGATTTCTGCTTGGCGGCAGAAAAATCGGTGCATGGGTAAGTGCTTTTGCATACGGTACGTCATATTTTTCGGCAGTTATTTTTGTAGGCTATGCGGGACAGCATGGCTGGAACATCGGTTTGGGCAGTATTTGGATAGGCATAGGTAATGCGATATTCGGCTGTCTGCTTGCGTGGATGCTTTTGGCAAAACGCACACGAACGATGACACATACTTTAAAATCAAAAACTATGCCTGAATTTTTTGAAGGGCGATTTAATTCAACAAAGATGAAAGTCTTTGCCGCGATTATTATATTCGTATTCCTTGTACCGTACAGTGCGGCGGTTTATAAAGGACTCGGCTCAATGTTCACAACGATTTTCCCAACGGTATCGGTTAATACATGGATGCTTGTTATAGCAGTTTTGACGGCGATTTATCTTGTTCTCGGCGGATATGTCGCAACGGCATACACCGACTTTGTACAAGGCATAATTATGATTGTCGGAGTATTTGCAATGGTAGTTGCTATTGTTAAAAATCCGAACGTAGGCGGTTTTTCACACTTCTTCTCAAATCTTGCGTCTGTTGCCGATAACGGTGACAAGATAACGGGCGCTCAGCTTACAAGCTGGTACGGCGGAGCAATTTGGAAATTCCTATGCGTAAATATTTTGCTTACAAGTTTCGGTACATGGGGACTTCCTCAAATGGTTAGCAAATATTATGCGGTTAAAGATATTAAATCAATTCATAAAGCGACTGTTATTTCAACAGTATTTGCACTTATAATCGGTGCGGGTGCATACTTTGTCGGCTCGCTTTCAAGACTTGTTTTGAATAACCAACTGCCTGAAGGCGGAGTTGACGCGGTTATTCCGAACACATTGCTTACAGCACTCGGTGACCCTAATATCGTAACAACAATCATTCTTGCGGTAATACTTATTCTTTTGTTGTCGGCGTCAATGTCAACGCTTTCATCAATCGTTTTGTCATCTGCATCGGCTATTTCGGTTGACTTAATTCCGGCAGTGAATAAGAATTACAGCGGAAAAAATCAAATGATTTTAACAAGAGCACTCTGTCTTTTGTTCGTTGCACTTTCATACATATTCGCAACGGGCAACATTACGATTATAGTAAATATTATGTCATTCAGTTGGGGCATAGTATCGGGCTGTTTTATCGGTCCTTACATATGGGGTATTTATTCAAAGAAAACAACAAAAGCAGGTGCCTGGGCAGGTATGATTCTTGGATTTTTGACTGTTGCGGTTACAACAATCGTGCTTACATCAATGAATACCGCAAGCTGTGATACTGTATACGAAGCATTCAAGCTTGCCGCAAAGAAAGCACCTGAAATGGGTGTTGCCGCAATGGCTGTGTCACTTGCAGCAGTGCCTGTTGTATCAATGTTTACAAAAAAATATGATGATAAATTCCTTGACGGAGTGTTTGCAAAGACAGCCGACGAGGATTAAAAAGGAGATATTATAAAAATGCCAATTACTGAACTACTTGAAAAAAACGCACAAATGTACGGTGATGAGGTAAGCCTTGTGGAGATTAACCCAAAGGCTATGGAACACGCAAAGGTTACATGGAGAGAATACTCTCTTATCGAAACAAACCCTATGGAGGCAGGTCGTACCGAGATAACTTGGAAAGAGTTTGACAAAAGGTCAAACCGATTTGCGAATTTGCTTCTAAGCCGTGGTATTAAAAAAGGCGACAAGGTTGCTATACTTCTTATGAACTGTCTTGAATGGCTGCCGATATACTTCGGTATATTGAAAGCCGGAGCAATCGCTGTGCCGTTAAATTACAGATATACGGCTGACGAGATTAAGTATTGTCTTGAACTTGCAGAGGCTGATGTGCTTGTGTTCGGTCCTGAATTTATCGGCAGAGTTGAGGAAATAAGCGACAGAATACCGGGCGTAAAGCAGACGTTTTATGTGGGTGCGGAATGTCCTACATTTGCGGAGAGCTATGACTATCTTGTTAAATTTATGCGTAGTATTAAGCCTGATGTTGAAATAACTGACGACGATAATGCCGCAATATATTTTTCATCGGGAACAACAGGTTTCCCGAAAGCGATTTTACACGCACACAGAAGCCTTGTTCATTCCGCAAATGTTGAACAAAAACATCACGGACAAACTCATGATGATGTATTTTTGTGCATACCTCCGCTTTACCATACGGGTGCAAAAATGCACTGGTTCGGAAGTCTTATTTCGGGCGGTAAAGCCGTACTTCTAAAGGGTATAAAGCCTGAATGGATTTTACAGGCTGTGTCGGAAGAAGAATGTACAATAGTATGGCTTTTAGTGCCGTGGGCACAGGATATACTTGATGCGATTGAAAGCGGTGAAGTAAAACTTGACAAATACAAACTTGACCAATGGCGATTAATGCACATAGGTGCGCAACCTGTTCCGCCGAGTCTTATCAAGAGATGGAAGAAGTATTTTCCTAATCATCAGTATGATACAAACTACGGTCTTAGCGAATCAATCGGACCCGGTTGTGTACATCTTGGCGTTGAGAATATACATAAAGTCGGTGCAATCGGTAAAGCCGGTTACGGTTGGGAAGTTAAGATTGTCGATAAAGACGGCAATACCGTTAAGCAAGGCGAAGTCGGCGAACTTTGCGTAAAAGGTCCGGGCGTAATGCGTTGCTATTATAATGATAAAAAGGCTACCGATGAAGTGTTAAAGGACGGTTGGCTTTTGACGGGTGATGTTGCGAAAGAGGACGAGGACGGATTTATTTACCTTGTTGACAGAGCGAAAGACGTTATCATTTCGGGCGGCGAAAACTTGTATCCGGTACAGATTGAGGACTTTTTAAGAAAACATGATGCAATTAAGGACGTAGCCGTTATCGGTTTGCCTGATACGAGATTGGGCGAGATTGCGGCGGCAATTATTGAATTAAAGCCTGACCACGTCTGTACGGAGGCAGAAATCGAAGATTTCTGCAAGGAATTACCGAGATATAAAAGACCGCATAAGTTTATTTTTGCAGACGTTCCGAGAAATCCTACGGGTAAAATAGAGAAACCGAAACTTCGTGAAATTTATTGCGGTGAAAGCGTTGTCGCAAAACAAATTGAAAATTAAGATTAATTAAAGGAAGGTGTCGCTATGACACCTTTTTTGTTGCAAAATTTTTGAGTTTGTATTATACTGTCTGTAAATAATATGTGAAAAAGATGTGAGTTATAATGGTGAATTATGAAATTAAATATACAAATCGAAAAACACTTGCGATATACATAACTAAAGACGCAAGAGTGGAAGTGCGTTGTAACAAGCGTGTACGCAAAGCGGATATTGAACGGTTTATCTGTGAAAAAGAAAAGTGGATAAACGAAAAACTTGAATTAATGCGCAGTCGAAAAAGTGTGTTACTCGGCAACGGAAGTAAGATTTTGTACTTGGGTAAAGAATACGAAATTGTTGTTTCCGAAAGTAAAGAGGGTATGTGTGATGATAAATTTTTTGTACATCCGAGCAGTGACGAAAGATACGTTTATACCGTTTTAGAGAAGTTTTATAAACAAAAAGCAAAAGAAATAATAGCCGAACGACTGCACAAATATGAGCAGATTATGGGCTTGTATTCAACCAAATTCGGTATAACGTCCGCAAATACAAGATGGGGTTCGTGCAGCGGAAAGAACAGTATCAACTTCACTTGGAAACTTGTTATGGCGGATATTGATGTGATAGATTACGTTGTCGTGCACGAAATCGCACATATAAAAGAAAAAAATCACGGTAAGAAATTTTGGAACTTGGTCGGCAAATATTATCCGAATTATAAATCTGCAAGAGTGTATTTAAGAAATTTATCGGTAAGAATACAGCAAGATAACTGGATATAAAATTTTTTTTAAAATGCAACGTTTTCCTTTAACCGTTTGTTTTATATATGAGGACATCAAAAAAGAAAAAATGCCGGATTTTTTCGGCATTTTTTTGCTTTCGCAACTTATTATCCTATATATTGGACTTAGTTTGTGATATAATTTAATCAATTAAAAGGCTAAATTGTCAAAGTGAAGTTTGGGTTTTTGGGGTAAAAA
>ULPZ01046921.1_pt1 | contig 18692 bp, 19 predicted proteins | sample 1953991 | NCBI WGS metagenome assembly ULPZ01 (sample SAMEA4835642, study PRJEB28245) | human gut metagenome | biome: gut microbiome; material: fecal sample | place: Denmark | collected 2008
ATAATATTAAATATAAATATATGTATAAAGATACTTCTTCTTTTTTTACTTTTTCGACAATGGATTTTTTATTAATTGTGATTTGTGATTTGTGATTTTGTGATGTGCTGCAAGAATGATTGTTTGTTGTTAATATATTGGTAATCAGATTTATATATTGGTATGTATGGATGCAGGAGTATGACTTGACGGCATGATATGGCTGGGTGGGGGAAGGAAACCATGGTCGGAAAAGGGGAGGGATGGTGGCTTTTTTTGACTGTTTGGGGCGGATTGGGAAAACGCGGGCTGACGGTGCATTTGCGGCTCTTTTTGCAGCTTTGCACGCTTGAGGTGAACGATTTTGCAGGCGACTTGGCGCAAAAAACATCCGAACCATGCTTTATTGTGCACGATTCGGATGAATTTTATAGTCCAATCTCTCTGTTTTTCATACCCCGTAGGCGGGGTTGTTGCTTGTGTATGGTGGACGAATTCCTGCTGTTTTTGTTTTAGAAGGGCAGGTCGTCGTTGCTGTCGTTGGGAGTAAACTCGGGGGCAGCAGTAGGAGCCATGGGCGGCATGGGTGCATCGGGCATGGGTGCGCCGGCTGCGGCGTTCACGCGTTCTACCTTCCAGGCTCTGATGCTGTTGAACCAGCGGTCTTGCCATTGGCGGGCGTCAATGTCGAAAGAAACGGTCAGTTCTTCGTTCATTTGGATGTTGAATTGTTCTATCTTGTCGTTGCCAAAGACTTCAAAGCACATTTTGCGTGGATATTGTCCGTGGTCTTCTATTACAAATTCTTGAACTTTCCATTCGTTTCCTGCTTTGGAAACTCCTCCTCTGGGCGGGAGTATGGCGATAATTTTTCCTGTAAATTCCATGATTTTATTGATTAATACTGCGGCGAAGGTACGATTTTTTGAGAATATCCGAAGAATAATCAATCGTTTTTTTCTTCCTATTTCTTTGTGGGTAGTGAATTCTTTTTCTAACTTTGTCCGACTGTTGGCTCTTCTGGCAGGCATTGGCAGGAACGATGCTTTCTACCTGCGTCAGGCTTGTCTGCACGGGCTGTTTTTTAGCGATATACTCTGTTGTGTGAATGCACGCAGGGAATAGGTTGAATAATTATAAAATACAAATATAGAAGTATGAAATTCATTGTTTCAAGTACTGCGCTCTCTAATCGTTTGCAGGCTATCAGCCGTGTGATTAATTCAAAAAATGCGTTGCCCATTCTCGATTGCTTCCTTTTCGATTTGCAGGATGGAACGTTGTCGGTAACAGCTTCTGACAGCGAAACAACCATGGTTACTACTATCGAGGTGAACGAAAATGACAGTGATGGCCGCTTTGTGGTGACGGCCAAGACCCTGTTGGACGCCTTGAAGGAAGTTCCTGAACAGCCGTTGGCGTTTGAAATCAATGTGGAAACGCAGGAAATTACCATCCGCTACCAGAACGGAATGTACAGCCTGGTAGGGCAGCAGGCCGATGAATATCCCTCGTGGCCCATGCTGGGCGGAAATGCCGTGCGCGTTGAGATGGAAGCCAATGTGTTGCTGAATGGCATCAACCGCTCCATATTTGCTACGGCCGACGATGAACTCCGTCCGGTGATGAATGGTATATATTTTGATATCACGACCGAAAATATTACCATGGTCGCTTCCGACGGCCATAAGCTGGTACGTTGCAAGGCCCTGTCTTCAAAAGGCAATGAGCGTGCTGCTTTCATTCTTCCCAAGAAGCCGGCAACATTGTTGAAGAATCTGCTGCCCAAGGAGACGGATGCGGTTACATTTGAATTTGATGACCGAAATGCGGTGTTCACGTTGGAAAACTACCGCATGGTTTGCCGTCTGATAGAGGGACGCTACCCCAACTACAATTCGGTTATCCCTCAAAACAATCCTTACAAGGTGATTGTTGACCGTATGTCCTTGATTGGTGCTTTGCGCCGAGTCTCTATATTCTCGTCGCAGGCCAGCAATCTTATAAAATTGCGTTTGCAGGACAATCGGATAGTTGTTTCGGCTCAAGACATTGACTTCTCTACATCGGCCGAAGAAACATTGGTATGCCAATATACAGGCAATCCTATGAGCATTGGCTTCCGTTCCAGTTTCCTGGTCGATATCCTGAATAATATCACGTCCGAGGAAGTTATCATTGAGCTGGCCGATCCTTCGCGTGCCGGCCTCGTGGTACCTGCCGAGCAGGAGGAAGACGAAGATTTGTTGATGCTGCTGATGCCGATGATGCTGAACGACTGATAATGAGTGGTTTGAAAAATATTGTCAGTCTGAACTGAAACAGAGATAAAAAATATTGAAAGCAAAAAAATGAAGCTGAACTTAAAGAATCCGTTGGTCTTCTTCGATTTGGAGACCACCGGTACCAATATCAATTCGGACAGGATAGTGGAAATCTGTTATCTGAAAGTTTATCCGAATGGCAACGAAGAATCCAAAACCATGCGCATCAATCCCGAAATGCACATTCCCGAGGAAGCCTCCAGCGTGCATGGCATCTATGACGAGGATGTGGCCAACTGTCCCACCTTCAAGGAAGTGGCGCGCAATATAGCCAACGACATTGAAGGCTGCGACCTGGCAGGATTCAATTCCAACCGCTTTGACATTCCGGTCTTGGCCGAAGAATTCCTTCGTGCGGGCGTGGATATTGACATGAGCCGCCGCAAGTTTGTGGATGTGCAGGTCATTTTCCATAAAATGGAGCAACGCACGCTGTCGGCCGCCTATAAGTTCTATTGCGGCAAGAATCTGGACGACGCGCACACGGCTGCGGCCGATACGCGGGCTACGTACGAAGTCCTGATGGCCCAGCTTGACCGCTATCCTGAATTGGAAAATGATGTCGCTTTCCTTTCCAATTATTCCAGCTTTACGCGCAATGTGGACTTTGCCGGCCGCATCGTCTACAACGACAAGGATGTGGAGGTCTTCAACTTTGGCAAATACAAGGGAATGCCCGTATCCGATGTGCTGAAGCGCGACCCGGGCTATTACAGCTGGATGCTGAATGGCGATTTCACGCTGAATACCAAAGCCGTGCTTACCAAGATACGCTTACGCGAAATGACCAACAAATAAATCTGCGATTGTCATGACAAACGTATTGAAAGGCAAGAAAATTGTACTTGGCATTACGGGAAGCATAGCGGCCTACAAGGCTTGCTATATCATCCGTGGCCTGATAAAGAAAGGGGCGGAGGTGCAGGTGGTCATCACTCCTGCCGGTAAGGAATTCATTACCCCGATAACCCTGTCGGCACTGACCAGCAAGCCGGTCATCAGTGAGTTCTTCTCGCAACGCGACGGCACGTGGCACAGCCATGTCGACCTGGGGCTTTGGGCCGATGCCATGCTGATTGCTCCTGCCACGGCCTCTACCATCGGCAAGATGGCCAATGGCGTGGCCGACAACATGCTGGTAACTACCTATCTGTCGGCCAAGGCGCCTGTCTTTGTCGCTCCAGCCATGGACCTTGACATGTATGCCCATCCTTCCACGCAGAAGAATCTGGACACCTTGCGTGCCTATGGCAATCATATCATAGAGCCCGCTTCGGGCGAGCTGGCCAGCCATCTGGTGGGCAAGGGGCGCATGGAAGAACCCGAAAATATCATCCGCCAGCTGGAGGAGTATTTTGCGGCCAAGGAAGGCGATTTGGTGGGCAAGACCGTTCTTATCACTACCGGACCGACTTATGAAAAGATGGACCCTGTGCGTTTCATCGGCAATTATTCTTCGGGCAAGATGGGCTTTGCCCTGGCCGATGAGTGTGCTTCGCGAGGTGCCAAGGTTATTTTGGTGTCGGGACCAGTGCAACGTCAGACGTATTATCCCATGTATCGCCGTTGCGATGTAGAGTCGGCCCAGCAAATGTATGAGGCCGCTACCGCCGCTTTCCCTGAGTGCGATGCAGCCATTCTGTCGGCTGCCGTGGCCGATTACACGCCTGAGCAGGTGGCCGATGAGAAAATCAAGCGCGAGAAGACGGGAGCCATGACTTTGCAACTGAAGCCTACGCACGATATTGCCGCCACCTTGGGACAGCTGAAACGTACCGATTATGCCGATAAAGTGCTGGTGGGCTTTGCCTTGGAAACCAACGACGAGCAGCAACATGCCGAAGACAAGCTTGAACGCAAGAACCTGGACTTCATTGTCCTGAACTCCTTGCGCGATAAAGGCGCGGGTTTCCGTTGCGACACAAACAAGGTCACCATCATCGACCGCGCCGGGCGTACCGACTTCCCCTTGAAGACCAAGGCCGAAGTGGCAACCGATATTGTAGACCGCCTGGTGGCTGTGTTGAACAAGAAACGCTGACGGTCGTCATGAAGCTGCGTTGGTTCTTTTCCCTTGTTTGTACGTGTCTGTCGGTTGGCTGGGCATGCGGGCAGGAGCTTGATTGCAAGATTACGGTCAACGCCTCGCAGATTCAGGGTACGAATAACCAGGTGTTCAAAACACTGGAAAACGCCTTGACCGAATTTGTCAATAACCGGCGATGGACGCAGGCGCACTACGAAAAGAACGAGCGTATACGTTGTTCCATAACAATGGTGGTAAAGGAATATGATGAAACGCAGGGCCGATGGAACTGCGAGCTGACAGTGCAGTCATCGCGTCCTGTCTGGCAATCTGCCTATCAGACCACCGTGTTCAACTTCAAAGATACGGAGGTAGGCTTCAATTACAGGGAGTTCGACCCGTTGGAGTTGCGCGACAATGTGGTAGACAATAATCTGACGGCTGTGGTTGCCTATTATGCCTGCCTGTTGATAGGGCTTGATATGGACACCATGGCTTTGCAGGGAGGGACGGATATTTTGCGGACGGCCGCCAACATTGTTACCTCGGCACAGATGTTGGGCGAGACGGGCTGGACGGCCTTGGATAGCAATAAGAACCGCTATGCGCTGGTGAACGATTATCTGGAAGACGGCATGCAGCCCTTGCGTACGTTGCTCTACACGTATCACCGGCAGGGCATGGACGAGCTTTCTACCAATGTGTCGAGGGCACGTGCCACCATTACGACCTCCTTGGACGGACTAAAGGAGGCGCAGGCCAACAAGCCCATGTCGGTCTGGCCTGGTCTGTTCACCGAGATAAAGAAAGACGAGCTTATCCAGCTTTATTCGAAGGCCGGCATGCAGGAAAAAGAGCGTGTGTGCGAGTTGCTGTCGTCGGTCAATCCTTCGCTGACCGCGGAATGGAACAAGATGAAAGGGCAGTAGCCATTATTCATAAAATAGAACAGTTCAAGAATCTAAATAGTAGGAATACATGTTGCGTTCACTTTATATTCAGAATTATGCGTTGATAGAGAAGCTTGACATTGGTTTTGAAAAGGGTTTTTCTGTCATTACCGGCGAGACGGGAGCCGGAAAGTCCATCATTCTGGGGGCTATCGGCCTGTTGCTGGGTCAGCGGGCCGACGTAAAGTCTATCCGCCAGGGAGCGTCGAAGTGCGTCATCGAGGCGCATTTCGACGTTTCGGCTTATCATATACAGTCCTTTTTCGAGGAAAAGGAGTTGGAGTATGATGATGAGTGCATCCTCAGACGCGAGCTTTCCGCTTCGGGAAAGAGCCGGGCATTTATCAATGACAGTCCGGTAGCCTTGTCGCAGATGAAAGAGCTGGGTGAACGCCTGATAGACGTGCACTCGCAGCATCAGAATCTGTTGTTGAACAAGGAAGGTTTCCAGCTTGATGTGCTCGACCTCTTGTCGCACAACGATAACCTGTTGCAAGATTATCAAGTCGTCTATCGCGCGTGGAAACAGGCGCAGCAGGAACTCGACAAGCTGGTGGAAGCGGCCGAACGCAGCAAGGCCGATGAGGACTATGTACGCTTCCAGCTCGAGCAGCTGGAAGATGCCCGTCTGACATCGGGCGAGCAGGAAGAGCTGGAGCATGAGTCGGACATGCTGGCCCATGCCGAGGAGATTAAGGCCGGTCTGTACAAGGCCGGACAGGCGCTGGCCTCGGACGAAGGCGGCCTCCTCTCGGCGTTGCAAGACTGCATCAACATCATGAACAGCCTGCAACGTGTCTATCCCTCATCGGGCGAGCTGGCAGACAGGCTGGACAGCGCCTATGTGGAGCTGAAGGACATATCGCAGGAACTGTCCGACCAGGAAGAGGAAGTGGAGTTCAACCCTGAACGGCTTGACGAGGTGAACAACCGCCTGAACCTGATTTACTCCCTTCAGCAGAAGCATCATGTGGCTTCCGTCAGCGAGCTCTTGGCCTTGGCCGATAGCTATGCGGCCCAGTTGCAAGACATCACTTCCTACGACGACCGCATGGAGGAGTTGAAAGCCAAGCGCGACAAGCTGTATGGACAGGTGTTGGACAATGCCGCCCGCCTTACCGAAGCCCGCATGAAAGCCGCCCGGGAGGTGGAGCGTCAGATGGCCGGCCGACTGAGTGTGTTGGGCATGCCCAACGTGCGCTTCAAGGTCGAGATGGGTTCGCGCAAGGAACCGGGCGTGCATGGCATGGACACGGTCACTTTCCTGTTCTCTGCCAACAAGAACGGCCTGTTGCAGAACATCTCGTCGGTGGCGTCGGGGGGCGAGATTGCCCGCGTCATGTTGTCGGTAAAGGCCATGATAGCCGGAGCTGTCAAGTTGCCCACCATCGTCTTCGATGAGATTGACACGGGAGTTTCCGGCGAGATAGCAGACCGCATGGCTGACATCATGCAAGAGATGGGCGACCACGACCGGCAGGTCATCAGCATCACACACCTGCCCCAGATTGCCGCCCGAGGCCGCGCCCATTACAAGGTGTACAAGCAAGACAACGACACAGAGACCAACAGCCACATCCGCCTGCTCGGGCAGGAGGAGAGGGTAGAAGAGCTGGCCCACATGCTCAGCGGAGCCACGCTGACCGAGGCCGCCCTGAACAATGCCCGTGCCCTGCTGGGCAAATGAGATTGATAACCTGCAAGCTGATGCACACGGGCCTATCCCTCCGGGCAGGGCCATACATTATATATATGCTTGCCAACCCAAGAACTTTATGCTTATGACAGATAGAACAGAAATGATATTCGGCGCGCGCGCCGTTATCGAGGCCATACAGGCCGACAAGGAGATAGACAAGATATTAGTGAAGAAAGACATTCAGAGCGAGCTTTCCAAAGAACTGTTTGCCGCACTGAAAGGGCTCGTCATACCCGTGCAGCGCGTGCCCGTGGAGCGACTGAACCGCATCACCCGCAAGAACCATCAGGGAGTCATTGCCTTCATCTCAGCCGTCGCCTATCAGAAGACCGAAGACCTGGTGCCTTTCCTCTTCGAGCAGGGCAAGAATCCGTTCTTCATCATGCTCGACGGAGTGACCGACGTGCGCAACTTTGGTGCCATAGCCCGCACCTGCGAGTGCGCCGGGGTCGATGCAGTGATACTGCCCGCCAAGAACAGCGTGTCGGTCAATGCCGACGCCATCAAGACCTCGGCAGGCGCACTGCATACGCTTCCCGTATGCCGCGAACAGAGCCTGACCGCCACGCTGCGCTTCCTCAAGGACAGCGGATTCCGTGTGGTGGCCGCCACGGAAAAAGGTGACTACGACTACACCAAGGCCGACTACACCGGACCCCTCTGTATCGTCATGGGAGCGGAAGACAAAGGGGTGTCCTACGACAACCTGGCCCTCTGCGACGAGTGGGTCAGGATTCCCATGCGCGGCACCATCGAGTCGCTCAACGTGTCGGTGGCCGCCGGCATCCTCATCTACGAAGCATTGAAACAACGAATAGACTGATAACTGATAGTATGAAGACAAGATTGTTAGGTACGCTGCTCCTCTGTTGGTTGGCTCAGTGGAGCATGGCGCAAGCCCCCAAGTGGGTGGAAAAAGCCAAACGCAGTGTGTTTTCCATTGTCACCTACGATGACAGCGACAAGATACTGAAGACCGGCAACGGCTTCTTCGTCTCTGAAGACGGCGTCGCCCTGTCCGACTACAGCCTGTTCAAGGGTGCCAAGCGGGCGGTAGCCATCACCGGCGAAGGCAAGCAGATGCCCGTCGAGGCCATCATGGGAGTGGATGACATGTACGATGTGGCCAAGTTCCGCGTGGCCATCGACGGCAAGAAGGTGCAGGCCTTGCCCCTTGCCGCCACAGCCCCTGCCGTAGGAAGCAAGGTCTTGCTCTTGCCCTATTCCACGCAGAAAGACCGCTCCTTCACGCCCGGCGAGCTGAAGGCGGCCGACAAGGCAGGCGAGAAGTACTACTACTACACGCTGGGCATGCACCTGCGCGACAAGATGGTCAGCTGCCCCGTGCTGACCGAGCAAGGGCAGGTGTTCGGACTGGCGCAGCTCTCCTCGGGCAAGGACACGGCCACGGTCTGCTATGCCGTCGACGTGCGCTATGCCATGGACCGGAACATCAGCGCCTTGTCCTTCACCGACAACGCCCTGCGCGCCATTGGCATAAAGAAAGCCCTGCCCGACACCGAAGACCAGGCGCTCGTCTTCCTGTTCATGGTTTCCTCGCAAGTCACCCCCGAGCAATATGCCGGCTTGATTGACGACTTCATCGCCCAATTCCCCGGCAGCTCCGAAGGATATCTGCGCCGTGCCACCCACAACCTTGGCCTGGCCAAGGACGAGGCCGCGCTCAAGGGCGTGGAGGACGACATGGAGCAAGCCCTCAAGATAGCCGACAAGAAGGACGACGTGTACTACAACCGGGCCAAGCTGGTCTACAACTACGCCCTCGACCATCCCGACAACACCCTCAAGGACTGGACCTTCGACCGCGCCTTGCAGGAGATAAAGGAAGCCATCGCCCTCGACCCGCTCCCCATCTACGTGCAGCTGGAGGGCGACATCCAATATGCGCGTGCCGACTTTGCCGCGGCCTTGGCTTGCTACGAGCAGGTCAACCGCAGCCCGATGGCATCCGTCACCACCTTCCTCAGTGCGGCCAAGAGCAAGCAGCAACTCCAGGCACCGGCCGAGGAGGTGCTGGCTCTGATGGACAGCTGTGTGGCCCGCTATTCCAAGCCTTATACCGTCGAAGCGGCCCCTTACCTGCTTGAACGTGCCCAGATGCGCATGAGCTACGGGCAGGCGCGCGAGGCCATTTTCGATTATGATGCCTATTATGAAGCTGTTGGTGGCAAGGTGAACGACGTGTTCTACTACCTGCGCGAGCAGGCTGCCCTGCAAGGCAAGCAGTATCAGCGCGCCCTCGACGACATGGCCAAGGCCATCGAACTGAATCCCCAAGACCTGACTTACCGCGCAGAGCTGTCGGTCATCAACATCCGCGTGGGTCGCAACGAAGAGGCCATACGCGTGCTGGAAGAGGCGCTGAAGATAGACCCCAACTATGCCGAAGCCTACCGGCTGATGGGGCTTGCCTATCTGCAACTCAAGAAGAAGGACGAGGCCTGCCGCTGCCTGGCCAAGGCCAAGGAGCTGGGCGACCCCAACGTCGACGAACTGATAAAGAAACATTGTGAGTAACTAATTCTTACACCCTTGGGAGGAGGAACGCGCGCCCGTACAACGTGGATGACACCTCTAAGAAGTCTCGGCCAGACCTGTGCTAAGTCTCAGCCAGACTTGTGCTAAGTCTCGTCCACACTTGTGCTAAGTGTCAGACCCCCTCCAGAAGGCCGTGTAGGGCATGTTTAACTTAAAATTTTAATACTATGCCGATATTCAAGGCGATTTACAAGAAACTGTCCAGGAAGTGGCACCCGCATGCCATTACCGTGGGCAAACCCGTTGAAATGGGTGAGTTATGCGACCAGATTTCGCTCATATCAACCGTTAGCCGCCCCGATGCCAAGGCCGCCCTCGAAGCCCTTGGCATGGTCATGGGCTCCTTTATGAACAGCGGCCGCAGCGTGCACGTTGACGGCCTGGGAACCTTCTACTATACCTGCATCTCCAACGGGCAGGGAGTAGACACTGAAAAAGAGGTGAATGCCTCGCAAATCACAGGCACGCGCGTGCGCTTCGTGCCCGAATTTACACGGAAAGGAAAGGTGGTCACTCGAGGCCTTATCAGCAGCAACCTGACATGGACCAACATCAAGTCAGTCAGCACACTCGACGGCACCGGAGAATCCTCAACCCCCGGCGGAGAAGGCGGGGGCGAGGAAGAGGGCGGAGGAGGCTCAATGGGCTAACCCGCCTTTTCGTGCACACCGATATTGCCCTCTCCGCCTGTCGGCCCCTCAGGCCTGCGGGCGCGGGCAATATCCCTGCGTGCTTATCCTCTCATTGCTCATATTATTAACTTACCAAATCCATTTACACGTATGAAGAAAGCTATTTGCAGCACCAAGGCGCCGGGAGCCATCGGCCCTTACAGCCAGGCCATCGAGGCTGGTGGCATGGTATTCGTTTCCGGGCAGCTGCCCATCGACGCAGCCACAGGCGTCATGCCCGAAGGCGTGGAAAACCAGGCGCGCCAGTCATTGGAGAACATCAAGCACATCCTGGAGGAAGCCGGACTGACCATGGCCGACATCGTGAAGACCACCGTCTTCCTGGCCGACATGTCGCTGTTTGCCGACATGAACAAGGTCTATGCCACCTATTTCCAGGGCGCTTGCCCCGCACGCTCTGCCGTGGCCGTGAAGGCATTGCCCAAGGATGCGCTGGTCGAGATTGAGTGCATCGCTGTCCGCTAATCACAGGTCGTTTCCTGTCTTTCCGGCGGTGCGGATGGCGCGAAGCTGTACGGATGGTTTTTTCTCGTCCTGCGGTCTCGTGTCATCCGTCGCTTTTTCAGCGGTTGGTCCCAGCAGGTCGCCGTCAGTCTTTGGCCGTCTGTCTTTCAATGACTTTCTCGTCTGTAGCGCTTGCCCGTTCCCGTTCTATATGTCGCTCCTTCAGATTGTCGCTCTGAATCCACGGCTCTCTGGCTTTGCCGTCCCCGCGCTCTTTCCCTGCATCCACGGTTTTGGTCGCCCTCGCTCCAATCATCCATGTCCTTCGGGCAGAAATCTTCATTTTTAGTTGACTCTGCCCCCGGCTTTCCTTATCTTTGACTTTTACAAACCCTAAACATTTTTTTGATATGATGAAACGACTTTTATTCCTCTTCTTTGCCCTGTGCCTGCTGCCAGCATCCGCAGTTCGTGCACAAGAAGCCCAGGCTGACAGCACGGGCTATATTGTTCGTGTAGGCGACATGGCACCCGATTTCACCGTTACCCTTACCGACGGCACCCGCGTCACCCTCTCCAGCCTTCGTGGCAAGGTCGTCATGCTTCAGTTCACCGCCAGCTGGTGTGGCGTCTGCCGCAAGGAGATGCCCTTCATCGAGCGCGACATCTGGCAGCGTCATAAGTCCGACTCCGACTTCTACCTGCTGGGCATCGACCGCGACGAGCCATTGGAGAAGGTGCTTGCCTTTGCCAAGTCCACCAAGGTGACCTATCCCCTGGCGCTCGACCCCGGTGCCGATGTCTTTGCCAAGTATGCCTTGCGCGAGGCGGGCATCACGCGCAATGTCCTTATCGACCGCGATGGCCGCATCGTCATGCTCACCCGCCTCTACAATCCCGAGGAGTTCAGTGCGCTGGTCAGCAAGATTGATGAACTGCTGAAGTAAGTCGGCTCTCCTGCGCAGCATTATTCTATGCCTGCTTATTCTACTTTACTGGCAGTGTGTCAAGAGTCTGATAGACCAATCATTCTGTCATGCTGAACGAAGTGAAGCATCTCAAAAGTAACAGCTTCTGCTCCCGGATTCTTCACTGCGTTCAGGATGACGTTGCATTTTGATTTTACTTTTCTATTTTGAAACACCACCGTGCCCAACGGGCGGGGTGGTAGGTTATCGTGCAATGTTGCCGGTGGAGACCAACCTTTTTAAAGAAGAGAGTTGATAATTTCCCTATTTCAACCTATTCTCATGTTCACCTTTTATTACTTTCTCTCTATGAAACCCCATCCTTTCTTCTTCCTCTGTCTGTCTTTCGCCTTGTGCATGTTTTCTTCCTGCCACGATGCTTCCCGCCGTTACCTGCCCCTGCTGTCTACCGACAGTCTCATGTCTCTACCTGCCGATAGTGCCTGCCGTGTGTTGGAACGTCTCTATCCCCTGGTGCCCGATTTCCCTGAGCGTCAGCGTCGGCTTTTTGTGTTGCAGCAGCTCAATGCCTTCTATCGCAGCGACCAGTCCCTCTCTCCCTACCATGCCGAACTGGATGCGGCTTGCCAATATTTCCTTGATGCCGATGACGAGGTTCATGCCGGCCTCGCTTATCTGTTGCGAGCCCGCCTGGGAGTTGAGGAAGCGCATCCCATGGCGGCATTGCCCCACTTCCGGCAGGCCATCCGTTTGCTGGAACATTCGGAGAAGGGGATATATCTGGCTATGGCGTATGGAGATTTGGGCGATGTTTATATGCGGCAGGATTTGTATAAGGAGTCAATGGAAGCTCATCAGAAAGCCCGCTCTGTTTACTTGTCTATCCACGATATCCGTGGTGAACTGATTGAACTCAATATGATAGCCTATCTTTATCTGTTTGAGGGACGCTGTGAGGAAGCTTTGCGCTTATACGATGAGAGGTTGGGAGAAATGGAAGCCGGAACTGATACGCTGCTGTGGGTATCGTTGCTGAATAACGCGGGAGTGGCGGAGCAGGAGTGTGGGCACTATCAGGAGGCTTTGGCAAAACATAAATTGGCTGCTTTCTTATCGTGCCTGGCAGGGCAATCTCCCAATTATCAGGCATTGGGTGAGGTGTTTTATGGTTTGGGAAAGAAGGATTCTGCTTTTTACTATCTGGATAAGGCAGCCATATCGGGCAGTCTTGAAACAAAAGCTACGGCCTGTTCTTTGCTTTCTGCATTACATGAAGAATCAGGCTGCCCGGAAAAGGCATTGCATTATGCTTCGCTTAGTAGTCAATACAAAGATTCCATCTTTCAGCAGACTCATTCGCTGGAGGCAATGCGCATTAGTTACAAGCATCGTCTGGATGAGGCATTGCAACAAAATGAGGCGAGCCATTCCATTAGGATGTTTATGTCTGTGCTTGCATCTGTTTTGGTTATCGGATGTTTGGTTGTTCTTTTATATCGTAAGTCCAAAACTGGAAAGCAACGTTTGCAGGAATATCAGCAAAAAAATGTTTGGTCAGGAAAAACATATAGCCAGATTGGTAGAGGAAGCCGGTTTACTTCAGAAGGATTTGGAACAGCTGAAAGAACAGAGACAGCAAGGTACAAGGGAAGAGGATGCTCGTTTCCTTTCTGAAATCCAGTTGAAGGAAGACAACATCAGACTGTTAGAGACAGAGATTCTTGATTTGCAGATTCGACTGTTTCATTCCACGCCTGTCGGTCAGCTCGTGAGGCGTGAGGCGAAGTATAAGCAAGATATATTGAAACCGGCGGAACGGGCCACGCTGGTTAAGACATTGGATAACGTGTTTTCTCATACGGTTCAATCTATCAAAGAACAGGCTCCCGACCTCACCTCTGAAGATTGCCTCTATTGCTGCCTTTCCCTTTCCGGTTTCTCTACCCAGACCATTGCCGCCTGCTTTGGCTATCAGGATGGACAGGTAGTGCGTCAGCGCAAGTACCGGGTCAGACAGAAATGGCCCCAGTCGGCACGCAGCTCCTATTTGTATAAAAGGTTGTTTGGAGAGGAAAAGGATACGTAAATCGTACATGACAGGGGCAGGAAAAGTACATTGTTATGTTTTTGCTCTCTATATATCTGATTTACAGTATTGAACTTGCTTCCATTGTTATGCGAAATTTTAGTTTGGTTGAAAGGGGTGTTGTAAGTTTGCAGCATCGAATTCATTAAACCAAATCTAAAATTGTATGAAAACAAAACTTTTCTTTTTATTCGTTTTTTGTTTGTTGTCAACTCATGTTTTTGTTTACGGGAATGGTGAACCGTCTGTAAAGAAACGTATCGCCTTAAAGGGTGATATACGCACCGTCAAGCGTAGCATCATTTCTCCCGATGAGATTGTTACAGCCACTTACAACGAACATCAGTTGGAGCTTCATTTCCATCAGCCGGTAGGTTCGGTTTGCATCACCGTCTGGTCTTCCGGCAATCTGTTGGCCGAGGATGAACAGGTGATTACCGACAATGTGGAGGTTCCTGTCCTGATTCCCTTGGATGGTTTTCAGGAGGGTGATTCCTCTATTGAAATCAGGTTGGAGAATGGGCTTCTGTATGGTGTGTTTTGATGTATGTGTCTGAAAGATGAAACATGCTGTATGGTTGTTTGGCTTGCTGCTGATGGTGGCAGGCTGTGTTTCGCCCGTTGAGCGGGCTGCATGGGAGGTGGTTGGACAAGTAGGAGACAGAAACGGGGAGTTGGCCCGCTTCCTGGAACATTACCGGCACTCCGGTGATAAAGAGAGGTATCAGGCCGCCTGTTTTCTCATTGCCAATATGCCGGGCAAGCATTCGCTGGCTTCCGACGGGCATACGCCCGTTTACGATGTGGATGTGGTGAAGGCCGATTCTTTGATTGCCTCTTTGGAATACTCTTTTGCGCTGCGCGAGCGTTGCGCCTTTTTGCAAGACTATAGTTTTGAGCAGTTTTGCGAATATGTGTTGCCCTACCGGGTGGCCAACGAGCCTTTGCAGTATTATTGGAAGTGGGACTGTGCCCGTCGTTTCGGCACCGTGCAGTCCGAAGACATGACAGAGGCGGCGCGGCAGCTCAATGCACGGGTCAGGTTAGGCATTTCGCCCGAGTTCTACGGCGTTCCCCAAAAGTCATATTCCGAAATGATGCGTACCGGCTATGGCAAATGCGACGACCGTGCCACGCTGTTGGTCATGGCGTTGCGTTCGGCGGGCATTCCCTCTGCTTTCGAGTTTGTCCCTTATTGGGGCAGCAGCAACAACGGCCATTCCTTTGGCTCGCTGGTGAAACCCGACGGGAGTGTCGTCCTGTTCCAGAACGACAGCAACGACGAGGAAGGCAGCCGCCTGATGCGGAAAGTGCCGAAGGTCTATCGCAAGACTTACGCCCTGCAACGCAGTATGTATGCCTCGTCCGACACCTTGTCCGATTTGTTCCGCCATGCCGATGTGCTCGATGTGACTGCCGCCCACGAGGTAGGGTGCAGGAGCGTCTGCTTGTCGGCTGGGGCCGGGACAGGCATCCGCTACTTGTCTGTATTCTCGCCGGGCGGATGGTTGCCGGTTGCTTTCAGTGCTTCGGGCGAGTTCCGGCAGGTAGGCACGGGGCTTCGCCCGGGTGTGGCGGGCAATGAAGATGAAGCGCTGCAGCTGGGCAACGGCATCCTCTACCTGCCTTCTTCCTGGTCGGGTTCTGAGGCAGAGCCGGTGGCATGGCCTGTCATTGTGTCTGCCGATACCGTCAGGGTCTTGCAGTTGGATACCCTTCGGCGGGGCACGGTGTTGCTGGAGCGGAAGTATCCGCTGAGTGCCCGCATGGTGCGCTATGCCCGCAACATGGTGCGCGGTGTTTTCGAAGTCGCCAATACTCCCGACTTCTCCGATGCGCGCGAGCTGTACCGCATCACCGACACTCCTCAAAGCCGTATGCAGCGCATCCGTCTGGCCGACGGTGCCGGTTTCCGCTATGTCAGGTATCGCCGTCCCGCCGGGCGGTTCAGTCTGGCCGAACTGCGGGCGGTGGACAGCGGCGGGCATCCGGTAGAGTTTATTCCTATGCTCAGTAAGGCTATGTCGCGTAGCGGCGGTGCTTCCAAAATATTCGATTCCGACCCGCTGACGTATTTCGAAGTCAGTGGAGCGGTGGACTTGTGGGCAGGTATGGACTTGAAGCAACAGCGGCGCGAAGTCTTTGTGGAGTTTGCTCCGCGCAACGACGACAACGCCGTGTCGCCGGGCGATGTGTATGAACTGTTTTATTGGGACAACGGCTGGATACCGGCCGGTCGGCAGCAGGCCGAAGGCTATGTGCTCCGTTTCGACAATGTGCCGCTGAATGCCTTGTTCTGGTTGCGCAATCTGACACGTGGACACGAGGAACGTCCCTTTACCTACGAAGGTGGCAGGCAAGTGTGGTGGTGAAATTATTAATCTAATCTTTTATTTAATCTTTTATTTAACTTATGAACAGACATCTTATTCTGATTTTCATGGTTCTGTCACTCTGTATGGGCAGAACCGGAGTTTGGGCGCAAGGCGCCGATGCCGATGCAAAGGCAGGTCGTGAACGTTATCTGAAGGAAAATTACGGACTGACTTCCGGGCAGATAGCCGCCTACGAGGCGGTACTTGCCGATTTGGAGCGTCAGGACAAGGCCTTTAAGGACCGGCGTATATCTTCCAAGGAATATGAGAAATTGCGTGTGGCGCTGTACAAGGGATATGAGCGGCAGGTGGCAGCCATCTTCACTCCCCGGCAGTATGATGAGTGGTGCAATACTGTAAGGGCGCACGAACGCTACCGGGTGTTGAGCGAAGAAAGGCATGTGCCCAAAGAGCAGATGTATGCCCTGCACGAGGCCGAACAAGGCTGGTTGGAGGAGCGTGCCGCCTTGTGGCAAGGCTCGGAGGATGAAAGCCTGAAGCACCGGCGCAACCGGGAACTCCTGGCCGACTTGCAGGCCAAAATCCGTACCATCCTGGGGCAGCAGGAAGGCGATTGGTATATAGAAACAAAAGCTTTGATTCTGCGTGCGTTGAGCAATATGGACAAGTATGGGGCTGCCTACCACGAGGCTTATCGGGCAGCTGAGATAGAGAATCTCTATACCCGGAAACGGAAGGCTATTCTTGCCGAAAATACCCGGCATTATTCGGAGAAGGAGGAAAAAATGTTGCAGAACGACGAAGCACGCGAACAGGCCATCCGGCAAGCCTTGCCCGCCGAGGTAGCCGACAGATGGAGCAGCGTTAACCGTTCCTACCTGGATTATGCCTTGGCCAAACGCTATGGACTGGACAAATCGCAGATTACCAGCTATAAGGAAGCGTACAATGCCTACGCCATCACGGAGTATTCCATCATTTACGAGGATAAGAAGCTCTCTGCCGATGAAAAACTGGAGAAGCTGAACGAAGCCAACAGGGTGTTCTGCGAGGCGGTACGTCCGCTGTTTGCCGCGGACGCCTATACCAAATGGGAAGGATGGAGAAAGTATTCTTTTGAAAGGAGAATGGAACAGAAAAGTAGTAAGTTTTAATTTGCCGGTATGAGGAAAAGTTTTTATATTTACAGCGTTGTCGGTGCCTTGCTGTCCTTGCTTTGCATGGTGAACTGCACCGACCGGGAGTTGTTTCAAGGACAGCATGCCGACGGGGTAGCGGGCTTCAGCCTGCAAGAGGCGAAGGAGTATTTTGAGGAACAGGCAGGCACGGAGCCGGTGATGAGCCGTTCCGCCGGCAGGGCGGCGCTCGACCCGGGCGACTTTGCCCCCTATTGGGAGTCGGCGGTGGCCTCCTCGCAGTGCAGGCTGGGCAGCTACGATGTACCCATAGCCCCGGCCTATCGGTTCAAGGCGGTGGTGGCCGATGGAAACGGACGCGCCGGCAAGGTGGAAGTGGGGCAGAAACTGGTGGTGGTGAAGAACCTCGACACAGGCCGTATGTCCCAGTACATCCTTTCGCTGATACCCACTCGCAGCCTGGCTCCGCGTAGCGGCAGGCAGCTGTGCGATGTTTTTGTCAACTGTGGCGACAAGGGCGGTTTCAGTGGTCTGGCTGTCTACACGTGTGTCTACAGTTCGGTGGTGGCGTGTGTCAGTCGCTACGAGGATGGCAGGCGGATGGAAGGTGTTTTCCTGCTGGATGCCCCCGATGCCTCGGAGCTGCACCGCCGGATAGACTATGCCCGGCATCTGCTTTCTTCCGTAGCTGTCCGTGCCCACCGTGCGGTAACGACGCGTTTTGAATGGGATATTGACGGAGGTGAGCTTAATGGAGGTGAACTGCCCGAAGTGGTGATTACTCCAGATGATGACTATACATGGCCACCTGATGACTGGTTGCATCCCGGTTACGATGATTATGAAACGCCGGAACCGGAGGATAATAATTATGATGGGAATGAGGATGAGGGGTATACGGGGAATACACCGGCAGATCAGGATAAAGGCGGAGATGATAAAGAAGTAAAAAAGCATGAATCTAAAGCTGGTGACAAGGTCTCTCAGGAAGGGTTGATGACAATGAAAAGAAAGGCTCAGAGGGGTAATACTTGTGTACCTACTATTATTGGATACCTGCTTAAAGATAGAGGTAGTGCGAATACGTTGAAAGAGGTGTTGAAGTATTTTAAGAATGAATTATCTAAAGAAGGGAAAAAATACAATGTATATGCAGAAGGAGTTCCTGCTGATGCAATAGCTCCTGGTTTGGTGAAATTTTTAGGTTCTGATTTTGTTCGTGCCCAATACGGTGGAGAGCCGATATACGATTACAAAGGTGCTATAGACAGGGGCAATGTAGTGATGACCAATGTTTTCGTGGAAACGGAAGATGGGATAATAGGGCATAACATATTGGTAGTAGGCTATACCAAAGAAGGAAACTATATCTATATAGACCCAAATGATGGAAAGAATGAATACGAGTGTACACCGGATTATCTGGAAGAAAAAAATGCCTCGAGATATGATTTTGAAATTAAAAAAAGTAAGTAAGGTTATGAAAAAGTTATTGTTGTTATTCTTTTTAAGCGTTTGTTCAGTTCCTATTT
>ULPZ01016110.1_pt1 | contig 18642 bp, 39 predicted proteins | sample 1953991 | NCBI WGS metagenome assembly ULPZ01 (sample SAMEA4835642, study PRJEB28245) | human gut metagenome | biome: gut microbiome; material: fecal sample | place: Denmark | collected 2008
ACAGCCTTGGCAGGCCATCGCGCAGCGATTTTGTTCAATTTTAATTTTACTATGAAAGGAAAACTTATGGGATATTCGGAAACAATTAAAAATGTTATTACTAACATAACTACTCAAAATGATATATATGTAAATATAACCAGTACAACTAGAATGCATATATATAAAGAAGATCTTGATAAAACATGGTATATAGTTGCTTGCGAAGTTTTAAAAAATAAAAAATATATAGAAGAATCAAATATGTCGGCTTGCAACATAGAAGATTTAAAAAGAATTGTTGGAATTAGCTATATGCATTGTAATGAAATTTAACTTTCCTTTGATGATTGGAGGTAGAAAAAATGAAAAATAAAAATTTAGATAGCTATGGATATTTATTAAATTGCCCAGATGAAATGCTTGGCAATGTGAATAAAACAATGAATGATAAGCGAGCCATTATAAATTGGAATAATTTTAATGTAGGTGATGCTTTTTACACAGAAAATATTTACAGATGTGTAATGGTAGATCACGTAATGAAAAGAATTATGTTTGTAACTGAAGAGGAATATAAAAATGAGTTTGAATTAAAATATAATAGCAAAAAATACAAAAAGCCAGATATGAGAGAAAAGATAAAAGAATATATCGGTGAGCTTGATACAGAAATTGACAGACTTAAGAATTTATTGAAAAATACTGATAGTCCATATGATTTACAGATTAAAGGCAGGTTAAATGCTATAATCGAAGTAAAGAATGATTTACTTGGTAGATTAGAAGAGGTAATATAGTGAAAGAATTTAGAAGTATTGACGAGATCACAAAAGAAGACCTTAAGAAAATGTATAACGCAATCGTTAAATTTGATAATTATATTTCATCAGAAACAAGGAAACCAACAGACGAAAACATTGGATTATATGAACATTGGATTGATTGCAGGTATGATATAGAGAATTTAATTGTAACTGAGAGATAAGAGGTGATATATATAAATGGAATTTAAGAAAGGTGATAGAGTATTTCATAAAAATTTAAAATTGTTTGGAACATTTGTAGATTATGCATGGGAAACGAATGAGGAAGCAGATATTGATTTTGAAATGGAAGATGGTTATATTGAACAGCGACATGTTTCAATAAATCAGTTACAGAAATGCCCAAGTGATAAAGAGATTGGAAAGAGAATTGCGAGGTATAACAGTGGACGAATTAAGAATAAAAGTTGAGCAGCTTATTGAAGATTTAGAAAATGAAACATCAAATCGTAATATGAACGACTTGGAAGAAGGCAGATATAAAACTTTGTGTGAAGTATTAGATTTGATTGACGAGCAGAAGAAATGAGGTAATATAAATGAGCCGAATTAATAAAACGCAAAATAACTTGCAGTCAGTATGGAATAATTTGGATCTTGCTTATGGACATATGGAAAGAGCCATTGAGGATTTATCACAAATGACTGGATTATCTGATGAATTTAAGAGAATGGCTGAGCAGTATAATTCAGGTTTAAGGTTAATAAGAGAAATGGGGTATCGCCATGTTAGTGGAGAACCTGCTGTTAAGTATTATTGTATGTGTAATGGGTACTAAGAATTTGTTGGAAGATTGAAAGAGGTAAAATAAATGGAGCAATGGGATATTATGTGCTGTAAATGTGGAAAATTCATTCTAACAGAACAAAAGCAAGATGGGACAGGCAATATAAAATGCGTAAAAGGTAGTTATGACGATGGATTTTATGATGGAATTGAGGATCAATTCTACTGTAAAGGATGTGCAGAAAAATATAATAAGAAATGACGATTTCTTGGTGAATAGAATGGAGATGATAATAAAATGGTAAAATTAAAAGTTGGTAGAGATATAATTGAGATTGATAACAAAGATCTAATTTTAGATAATGGAGCTTGTTATCAAATTGTTACACAAAAAGTTCGTAAAGGATTTGACAGTCATTATCCTAGAATGAGTAAGAAGTTATTTAATGATTTAAAAAATCTTGAATTAATTTTCACAAGTGAAGGATTAAGACAAGATGCCATAAATAAATATGGTTCATCAGTAATAACTTATTGGAAATTTAATATTGAAAGAATGCAAAAACTTGGGTATTAAATCTAAAGAAAACGCCTTTATTTGAAAGGAGACAACTAATATGAAGATAGTTGGAAGCTTTGTAGATTGTGTTTATGAGTCACATTTATACAAAGAGGATATTGGAGATATTAGAACAAAACTTATAAGTAGATTACCAGATAAAAGAATCTGTGAAATGGCAAGTGTACTTATAATCGACACAAAATATGATGCATATGTTGTAAAAATACGAAGACCTGAACTGAATAGTAGTGGATGTGTTGATATAAAAAAGACTCATAAGAAAATTTACGAAACTGATTTTATCGAAATTTCAAAAAGAGATTATGAAGGATTGGATTGGAGAGAAGCCGCTAAAAAAACGGAAGAATTAATTGGACTAGGATCGTTCGTTATTTTTAAAAACAGATATTGATGTAGATGTATTAATCAAATGAAAAATTGCTTTCTTATTGAAAGCGAATTAAATATAGAAATAAGCAATAGAAGCAGGAATTAACTGCTTCTTTTTTAGTATAGAAAACGAGGTAAATAAAATTATGAGTAAACGACACGACAATACGAGCAGAGCAAGTGAGTTTATCTGTTTAAGATGTCTTAGCAAAAATCAAGTTGGTGATAAAATTCGTAGACCGAATATGAGAGAAAAGGATCATGTAAAAAACTTGTGTTGTCTATGTACAAAATTGCAAATGAGAACTAAAAATCTTGAAGTCAGGTGGTGCGATGATTTTGATGAAAGAATGGAATATGCAAAGAAAATTAAGTCAAAATACTATGATGAGAATAATGAGCTGCTACCTGAATGGAAAACAGAGAATATGTATGTAGGAAAGTGAGGTTGATTAATATGAAAGATTATAAAATCAGTTATAATGGTGATGCTTATGTTGAAAATATTCACCATATAGGTGTTGAGTATAATGGAAATTATTATAGTGTGATTTTCGGAAAATATGTAAATGGAGGATTCTTTAGTATTCCGAATTGGAATTGTGGTGGTGAGTTAGCTGAGTTTAGTGATGTCTCTTGGAATACAGAATCTATTCAGAGATCATTAAAAAGTAAAAGAGCAGCTAAAGCTATTGCAAAAGCGATAGCAGATTATACAAGGGAGTGATAATTATGTGTTATAAGATAGAAGTACAAAATAAAAATGCTAAAAAGCTTAATAGGAAGTTGGATGAGTTAAATCTTCCTATATATATGAGAAAATATTTTACTGTAAAGATAGAGAGTAAAGCAGGCGCATTGAATTATCTTGGGGTTATTGTAGATTTACTCAATTGGTTTATTAAAGAGAAACTTATTGATAAAACAAATATTTCAGATATTGAGCCATCGGATTTTACTGACATTATGGCAGAAGATATCACGTTATATTTAAAGACAAAAGAGCAGAATGGAATGTCACCTACAACATTAGAAACTAGGAAACATATAATAAGTAGCTTTTGGGATTATATGAGTAGAGTAAAAGGAACTGAAATTAAAGATAAATTCTTTAAAGATGTAACATATAAAGGAATTCCATCTGGGAACAATTTAACTAAAAAACTCCCAACAGAAAAACAGCTTAATGATATGGAACAGAAAATAATGTGGAAAAAGGATATTCCAGTAAGAAATAGGAATATTGCTATCTTTCGTGTGTTAAGAGGAACTGGAATAAGAGAATCTGAACTTGCTGGCTTGGATTTATCTGATCTGCATTTAGATGAAGAAATGCCTTATATTACTATTCTTGGTAAGGGCGTGTATAGAGAAATGCAAAATAGAACGGTATATCTTAGCGGATCTGCTTTAAAAGCTATAAGAGAATGGTTAGAATACAGAAGTACTTTAGACAATATTTTAGACAAAGAAGCTGTGTTCGTAAATAAAAATGGTACACGTACAACGGAAAGAAATATCAAACAGGTATTTGAGAATTATGGAAATGGTATTACTCCACATATGATGCGACATTATTATGCTAGTATAATGAACAGAAATGGAAATCTTGCATTTGTTCAGCAGCAGTTAGGGCATAGTAGTGTAAATACAACAGTTAATAATTATGCAAACGGAGCTGTTGGTATGAGAGAAAAATTAATGGAGATGTGATTATGGTTAAATATATCGGAAAGAAAATCAGAACCGAAAAGAGAATAAAGGCAATGGAAGTGCATCCATTTGATTTAGTTAAATTTGTGTAATATGTATACGACACTATTTCTTAGTGTCGTGTTCAGATATTAAAATATCATTAGGAGTACATTCGAGAACGTCACATAATCTTTGCAATGTATCAAAGTATATGCGTTGTGCATTACCATCATACAAATTGCATGTTGCTTGATATCCTATTTTTAGTTCTTTTGAAAGCTGATTTCTATTTAGTCCTTTTGCGTCAACTAATGGTTTTATATTAAGTTTCATATATATTACCTCCTTGATAATATATACTTTAGCATATATTGTTAAAAAAATAAATATAATCTTAAGAATAACTATTGACATTATATTGTTAAGGGTGTATAGTATGAAATATCAAAGGTAATCCAAGGTACATAAATACAAAAGAGAGGAGGAACGTACATATGGATTTACAGAGATATGATGTTATAAAAGCGAAAATCAAATATCAAGGCGAAGGATCAGTCCAGACTAAAGAACGTCCATATGTGATCGTATCAAACCCAATTGGGACAAAACATGCTACGATAATTACAGTGATGCCTTTGACAAGTAAAATTAAAAAGACAAATATGCCAGTGCATGGATGTCTTGAAGCCAATGGAGAAAATGGATTGCAGCTTTATTCAATGGTAATGGGCGAGCAGATAATAACTATCTCTAAAACGGAGGTAATGGAAAAACTTGGTACAATCATATGTAAGGAAGATAGAAGAATGATTGACCAGACGTGTTTTAATGGTTTGTTCTTTGGAACTGGATATAGATTAGAGGAGGGAACGACATGTATATAAGCAAAGAAGAAGCAAAACAACTAATAGACGAAGCTCCTGGTAAAATCTGGTTGGATTCCTTTAATGGAATTACGTTTATTCATACAAAGCCAAAACAGATTACACCCGATGAAGGAAAGAGAATAATTAATAAAGCTGATGATGAGATTGATTGGTTATCTAATAATGTGTTCAATCGAATCAGCTTGTCTCATACAGAAATGATACACAATATTAAATTTTGTAGTTGCGAGGGCAGAATTTGGGACTCGCAACGTGATATTATATAAAAAACAGAATAAATGTTCGGTAAAAGTATTGACAAAACCGAACGAACGTTCTAATATATTAAATGTGAGATACAAAAAGAGAAAGCCGAGCATAACGTGCTGGAACACTAGCTCGACTTCCTCTAATAACATTGTTTATTGAATTGTTGTTCATGAGTGTACTGGAATACGCTCATAATTATAATACATATAAATTGACGGAATGTCAATTAAATTCAAGCAATTCAGCATATTTTCACGTTATTTAATTTTAATTTAATAATTATAGGGCTATCGCCAAATGGTAAGGCAATCGGGTTTGATCCGATCATGTGTAGGTTCGAGTCCTACTAGCTCTGTTATGCACTGAATCACACCCGATGTAAGTGCAGAACGCAAGGTACTTGTTTCTTTGTACATAAATTTTACCTTGTAAGAGCAGAATGTGTAGCTGCTATAGTTCTACCATAGTTTAATCCACTAACGGATGAGGCATCAGCTTTACAGGAAAGCCAATCATGTAAGGTTCAACTCCTTGATGCCTCTTTATTTATAAATAAGAAGAAAGGGTGATAGAAAATATCAAATAGTTGGGATAGAAAACGGAGAATAATTAAATATCAAACATAAGGAGTGGTAACAATGAAAAACGAAGAATGGAATGAAGATCAAATGAAAATTCTTCATGAATACTGTGATAATGAAATGACAAAAATAAAAAAACTGTGTAATTCAATTGTCATGAATGCAGGTGGAATTAGCGAAAAAGAATATGATGACATATATAGTTTGGCACAATTTCTTTTATTTAAGTGCGTAAAAAAATACGATGCAAGCAATAAAAAAGGTGCTTCTTTCAAGACTTTTTATAGAGGAATACTTAATCGAAGATTATATGCTACATATTTACGAGATAAAAACCGTCAATGTCGAAGCAATACAAAAACAGATAAAGATGGCAATAAAATATTTATACCAGATGTATCACTTGATGCACCTACAAAAGATTGTGTTGATATATTAGAAAGAATTTCTATATCTTCTACATTAGAGGATGAGTTCTTTAAGCCAGATTTAAAAGAAAAAACAAAAGAGTATCTAAATAATTTGTCGGATGAGCAGTTAGAGGTGGCAAATTTATTTATGGAAGGCTACCATACAAATGATATAAAAGATATTTTACATATAACACAAACTGAATTTAATAATCGCATGAGTGGAATGAAATCGTATAGAAACATTTCGATTTTATTATAAAACACATTGAATAATAGGAGGAATAAACATGGCAAGACCTAGAAAACAAACATATACAATGAGTCAATATCTGGATAATGTTAGCGAAGGATATATAAAAAATGATGGTGACACTCAGAGAAACCCTGCATGGAAAGCAATTATAGATGGACTATCAGTTACAATTTTAACTGATGACTATATTCCTCCTATTATCCTTTCAGAAGAAGATAGTGGACAAACTAAAATTGTTGATGGTGGAAGTCGCACAGCAGCTTTTCAAATGATTAAATTAGGCAATTATAAAATCAAATCGTCTGTAGAAGATTCTATCATTAAATATAAAAAGATGATAAAAGACAATGAAGGAAATATATCATGGGACGATGCCGAGTTTGATATACGCAACAAAACATACAGTCAGTTTCCAAAAGAACTTCAGAAGAAATTCGATGAATATCAGGTTGAGACAGTCATTCATGAACATTGCAATAAAAAAGAAACTGCAAAGTATATGAAACGTTATAATGAGCGAAAAAACTTTACGACAAGTCAAAAGCAATTTTTGTATTTACCAAATTTTGCAGATCAGATTAGGTCGATTATGAAAAGAAATTTCTTTATTAATTGCTGTAATGTTAAAGAAACAGACAGAGAGAATGGAATTCTCGAAAGAATAATTAGTGAGTCTGTTATGACTATGTTTCATTTTAATAAATGGAACAAAAATGGAAAGAAATTAGCAATATATTTAAATGATAATGCAACAGAAGAGCAATTTAATATATTGGACAAAAATATTAGTCGATTAGGGAAAATAGTTGATGCAAATACTAAACAGTTGTTTACCGTTAAAGATTCTTTTATCTGGATTACATTATTTAATAAGTTTTCAGAAAAAGGATTGGACGATGAAAAGTTTAATGATTTTTTAATAGCATTCATTAATTCTTTAAGAAAGACTTCTGTCGATGGTAAATTGTTTGATAATGTTGATGAGAATGCAAGTACAAAAGATAAATCAGTTATTGCTGATAAATTACATATTTTGGAAACTCTTATGAATGAATTTTTACATATTGATGATACGGAAACAGAGAACAATACAAGTGAGAGCACAATTGATAATGTCGAGAAATCAACACTCTCATTTGTACAGGAAAATGCAAATCCAGAAGCGACAGATGAGGACATTGATACTTACTCTGACCTTGTTGATTATTGCTTTGACCACAATGGAATTGAAGTCAATGCTCCAATATATCAGCAATGCCAAACAGCTCTAATCGCATTAATGGCATATGCTTGTGAGAATGAAAATGAGGATAAATTTGAGGAATGGGTTAATAAATATAAGAATACAAAAAAGTTTAGTTCATCTCAGAAAGTAAATTATGACTTCATGAAGAGAAGTTTTGATAAGATGGCAAACGCATAAATACATAAAGGAGAACAAAATAAAACATGAAACTAACAAGTATTATAATTCCAGATTACCTTGCAGAATCTGTACCAAACGAGGCAAAGATGAACAGGGTAAAAAGATATTTTATAGAGCATGGGGAGCTGGACAAGCCAATTATCATCAACCATGACAAAGAGCTGGTAGATGGATACATAAGATACTTGGTGCTTAAAGAGTTTGATGTGGAATATATCAAACAATATAGATATGAAAGAGAGAATTGTAAAGTAGTTACATACATATATGGAAAACACCCGAATCAGCAGAGTGATAAAGAATACGTTTGGAGAGTGCCGACATCCGAAAAATGGAGAATGTTTGTAGAGAATATATCTGTAGGAGATATAGTCATGTGCTACACAAAATGGGGTGTTAAGCCAGTTATTATAACTAGAATTGTCAGATCTGACTTCAGACCAATGGATATTCCAGAGAATATAAAGATTAAAAGAATTGCTAAAAATCAGAGAGGAGCAAAGTATGGAAAAAATATGTAGTAGTTGCAGATATGCTTACAAAGATTCCGAGCAACCTTGTGCAATTTGCAGTAGTAATTACACTAACAAATGGGAACGTGCTACAGATGAGCAGATTATGCTTATAAAAAGTGGTATTTTCGATTTTAGAAACAGACTTGAAAAGAGATTGCTTGAAATCAAAGCTAAGAGACAGGATGCGGCACTTGAAAATATGTCTGATGAGGATCTGGATAAGGCACTTGCAGAATTAAGTGATTAATTGTTACAAATATACCATATATAGCATTAAAAATAAGCGATATATACTATATATGGTATATATTTTACATTAGAAAGAAAACGCACTTTCGTTTGGAATTTTGGAGGTGAAATATGAATATTTTAAACATTATTTTATTGATTATGGGAATTTTTAACCTTATTGTTGGGATAACATGGACGAAAAAGAATGTTATCAACTTTGTATTCAAGTTATTATTCTTGGCAGGTGATGGACATGTATTATCCAAACAATATGAAAAAAGAGGAATTTGATAAATTCCTTGAAGAGACTGGATATGATGAGAAATCTGAATAAATCAGAGAATAATATAAATATAGGTGATCACTTATTATATAAAAACAATATAAACATGCTAATTAAAGAAAGGAATTAAAAACTATGAAAAAATTATTAAGTGCTTTAATTGTAACCATGATGATTGCAGGTTCTACTATCCCAGCATATGCCTGTACACCACCACTTAATCCGCCATCTGTTAAAATCCCAGATATCAACTTTCAGCCTGATGGTGCTTTAGAAGATGCTATTAACAATGCTGTAAAAAACTGGCTTGAGAAATGCGTCCTCGGTACTCCGACAGTAAAATATGCATCTTACTACAAGAGTGCATCAAGGTATTTTCATTACAGTCACGTAGCAGTCAAGTGGTCAGAGGTCGAAAACGCAACAACCTATAAGGTGCGTATCACAAAAGCCGATGGAACTTACAAAGAATTTGATACAACACATACATCATTTTACTCTACCAATTACAATGATGATTTTATCGCAGATGGTATGGACGGAGCCACAGTAAGCGTCAAAGCTTATGGTGATAACGATACATTTGGCTGTTGGTCAGATGATACTAATATTGTGAGATTTAGATATTAGGAAATTAAGTGAGTAATTGTTACGATATACCATATATAGTATTAAAAATAAGGAATATATACTATATATGGTATATGTTTTATATTCACAGTAAATGCACATTTCTTCGGAATTTTTGGAGGTGAAATTATGTTCGTTTATGGAAGATTAAAAACTATATTTATGAAACCATCGGAGATACCTAAAGAAAAAGAAAAGGAATATTTTTGTGTAGGCGATGTGCCGGAAGGTGGTATAGCAACTTATAATCAAGGATATTTTATTCCTCACAAGACATTCAGTGAAATACTAAGTAAATATAATTCAGAAATAGAAGAATTAAAAAATACATTAGAAAACAAAGAGATCGAATATGACAAATTGAAAAGAAAATACTATAAATTATTGGATGAGGTGAGTTAATGTCAAATTTATATGTATATTTAATTCGTTCTCGTAACAAGGATAATAAGGATGTCCCAAACTTTAAGGGGCGAATTGAAACAATCCTTGAATATAAAGAGAATGAAAACAAAATAATTGAAGAATTTAAGAATTTTGCAGCCAAAGGAGTTCCTGGCGAACAGACAAGATTATATAGATCCGTTAATTCAAGGAATGAAGATAAAATCAGAGAAGAATTTATTATCCGACTACTGAGAGATAAACTGAGTATGACACGTCTCAATCACACATTAGCTTCAGTTGCACTGCAAGTGCAGAACAGAGATGATGGCAAGTGGTTATTTGATTTTGATGTGGATGATGAGTTATTGATGAATGATTTTGTCCATGAGATAGCTATGTATTCGGAAATTCCATTATTAGAGATAGAGGTACATAAGACTCCTCACGGCTATGCAATTATTGTTCCGCATAGATTTGATATAAGAGGGCTAATGGAAGGGTGGGAAGGTTATGATATCACATTGAAGAAAGATGATTTGTTGTTTTTGGATATGATAACGAATAAGTGATATTTTATAAATATACCGAAAATTGAGGTGAATTTGGATGAAAAGATTGAAAATTGAAATTCCATCTGGTGCAAATGAAATTATCCATAGTTTACAAAATAATGGATATGGAGCTTTCTTGGTCGGAGGGTGCGTAAGAGATAGTATTCTTGGCAGAACAATTCACGATTATGACATTACAACTTCTGCCACACCAGATGAAATGATAGAAGTATTCAAGGGTAAGAGAATTATTGAAACTGGTTTACAACATGGAACTATTACCATTGTAATTGACGGTGAAGGATATGAATGTACTACTTACAGAATTGACGGTAACTACTCAGATAGCCGTAGACCTGATAGCGTAACATTTACACGAAGTCTTAAAGAAGATTTAAAGCGTAGAGATTTTACAATCAATGCGATGGCATACAATGATGAAGTTGGTCTTGTAGATCCGTTTAATGGCATGGAAGATATTGAGCATTATAAAATCAGATGTGTTGGTAGAGCAGAGGATAGATTTTCAGAAGATGCTTTAAGGATTTTACGTGCTATTCGGTTTGCTTCACAACTGGGATTTGTGGTTGATTCTGATGTAAGTTTGAATATTCATAAAATGTATAAGAATTTAGAGAATATATCTATTGAGAGAATCAACAGTGAGTTCTGTAAAATTGCATTATCAAGCGAGTTTTATATACAGATAGTATTATTCCGTGAAGTATTCTCGTTGTTCATTCCTGAAATTAAAGATATGTTTGGCTTTCAACAGAATAATCCATATCACATCTATGATGTATGGAATCATACAGTACATGCAGTACAAGCTTATGAATGTGATTGTGAACCCGACTTGAATCCAAGAGATTTGATTACATCGTTGGCTGTATTTTTTCATGATATTGGAAAGCCACATTGTTACCAAGATGGCGAGGATGGCATTAGACATTTCAAAGGTCATGGAAGAGTCAGTGCTGATATGACTAATAAAATAATGAAGCGATTAAGATTTGACAATGATACAAGAGAAAAGGTTGTTGAATTGGTTTATTATCATGACGCTACTTTTGAAGTGGGTAAAAAGTATATCAAGAGATGGCTCAATAAGATTGGAGAAGAACAATTTAGAAGATTACTGAATGTTCGTAGAGCAGATATTAAAGCGCAAGCTTATACAGAGCAAAGAAGTAGGCTTCAGAAAATTGGCAACATCGAATATATCTTAGAGGAAGTTTTACAGAAAGACGAATGTTTCTCACTGAAAGATTTGGCTGTTAATGGTAAGGATGTAATGGATACAATGCTCATTAAAAGTGGAAAAGAAGTTGGCTACTGGCTCAATGAAATCTTAACTCGTGTAATAGATGGAAGATTAAAAAATGATAGAGAAGATCTTATTTATTGGATGACTGGTATTACAGATGGTTGGATTAAATATTAACAATAAAATATAGCAGATATATTGATATGATTCAATATATTCAAGTGAAGGGAGATATGTAAGGTATGATAAAATTATTTACTCATACCGATCTTTGATGGAATCGGTTGTGGTATTTTGGCAAAACTTGCATTTGGAGATGATGTAGATATTTCATATTGTGATTATGATAACATTGATTTAAGTGTCAAGGAATTTATTGATAGTGAAACAAAATTTGATATGTGTATTATTACAGATATTAGAGTGAATGAAGATATAGCGAAAATTATTGATGACAGATTTGATAATTTCTATTTATTAGATCACCATCCAACAGCTCTAGGACTTAATAAGTATCTTTGGTGTTCTGTGACTATCGAGTATGAAGATATGAAACTTGGAACTATTAAAACCAGTGGAACAGAGATGTTTTATTATTGGTTAATCGAGAATGGATATTTAAAAGATTCAGAGACATTAAGAAGATTTACTGAATTAGTGAGAGATTACGACACTTGGAGATGGTCAGAACTTGGTGAAGATGGTGTTATTTGTAAGCAGGTGAATGACTTACTTGATCTGTATGGTCGAGATGACTTTATTCATTGGTGTATTTCGGAGATACGTGGTGAAATATTCCCATTATTATCTACCAAAGATGAGGTTGTTCTAAAAATTAAACAGGACGAAATTGATAGATATATCGAAGAGAAGAATGAAACTATGTTTACCAGTCCTATGTGTGGTAAGGTTTGTGGTTTTGTATTTGCAGATAGGTTTGTTAGTGAATTAGGTAATAGACTTTGTAAAATGCATCCTGAAATTGATTTTGTGGCAATGATTGATATTGATGGTTGTACGGTATCTTATAGAACCGTTAAAGAAGATATTGATCTTGGTAAAGATGTAGCAAGTTTATTTGATGGCGGTGGACATCCAAAAGCTGCTGGTTCAGAATTTAGTCAGAGTATTAAGTTGAAAGTTATTGAGGAAATCTTTGGACAGTGAGGTAAGAATATGAAAATTATTGTAGATAAAATGCCAGATGAACCAAAAGAATGTATTTTTTCTGAATGTACAAATCAGTTACATGGTAATTATGTATGTAATTTATACAAAGGAAGAGGATGTGAACCTAATAGATGTTATTTTTTAAAGTCGATTGTAGATTATCATGCGGTTGAACATATGAGTGATAATGTGGTAAAGATGATTCCAATAGAGTGAGGTAAAATATGGCAGTATTTGTAACAGGCGACATACATGGAAATCCTACACGATTAAGTAAAGATAGTTTCTATGAACAAAAAGATTTTTCTGGTAATAAAGATGATAACACTGTAATTATTCTTGGCGATTTTGGTCTTGTATGGAACAGAGATGATGAAAGCAAACAGGAAAAATATTGGTTGAATTGGTTAAATCAGAAACCATTTACAACTGTATTTGTTGACGGAAATCACGAGAATCATAAAAGACTTGCAACTTATTCTGTAAAAGAGTGGCGTGGTGGTAAGGTTCATGAAATTAGAAGTAATGTATTACATCTAATGCGAGGTGAGGTTTTCACTATCGAAGATAAGAAATTCTTTGCTTTTGGTGGTGCATCAAGTCATGATATTCAGGATGGTATTCTTGATTATAATGATGAAGATTGGAGAGAGAAAGCCAAAAAACTTGATAAACAAGGTAAATATATGTATCGCATTAAAGATTTGTCTTGGTGGGAAGAGGAGCTACCAACAGATGAAGAAATGCAGCATGGACTAGATGTTCTAAAAGAGAATAACAATATAGTTGATTATATTATTACGCATAGCCCCTCTACGTCAGAGTTGTATCTTATGGGTGGTAAAGGATTATATGAACCAGATGTGTTGACTAATTATTTGGAAGAAGTGAAAGCTGCAACTGAATACAAAAAACATTTGTTTGGTCATATGCATTTGAATAAGGCAATCAACGACAGAGATGTTTGCTTGTATGAACAGATTGTTAGGATATTGTAAAGTGAGGTGAGATGAATGGTAAATGAATTTACATTATATGGTGTAATGGATAAATTAACAGGTAAATTAGTAAGTAATATTACAAGCCCTCGACACAAATATTGGGAAACAAGAAAAACTGCCGAGAATGCGGTTAGAAGATTTATGTCAAGACGTTATAACGCTGATAGACAGCTAGAAGTTGTAGAAATCGAATGTAAGGTAAAAGTAGTAAGTGAGGTAAAAGAGTGAATAAAAGCAAATTTACATATCCAAAATGTCCATATTGCAAGAAAGAATATCAAGATGGAGTTATGGAATATGATTTGATGAATTTGGTAACACAAGATTGGTGCAAAGAAGTAAAAGTAAAATGTCATAATTGTGATGAGTATTTCAAAGTAAAGGCACACATTACTTATTATGGTTCAAAGTTAGTGAGGTAAAAGAGTGAAGATATTTTTGGCAATTTTAATTCTAATTTCAGCATTAAATATAAATCTGACTTTAGAAAAGTTAAATGGTGAAAAAAAGAGATATGATTTACATTGTATCGTGTCGTTATTGGCATTTGTTTTGTTTATATTTTTCTTTTAAGTAGAGAATAATCTAATATAGAGGTAATTCTATTTAAGGCTGATCAGCCAAATTAAGCGAGGTGATAAAGTGAAGAAATATTGGGAAACAGGTGAAAAGAATGACTTTGGTAAGGAATGTTATAAATTACATTTTAGTCAATTTTATGAAGAAGATAATGAAAATGTAGTAGCTGGTTTTGTACAAGATGAGACAGATGAAAACATATTTATATATGTATCAAAAGAACTAAATGTTGAATATGATACATTGTTTGCAGATAGTATAGAAGATGCAAAACATCAAATTGAAGAGATGTTAATAGACCATTGGAATGAAGAGATTGATTATTTGGAAAATCGAATTAAATCATTTCAAGACGAAGAATAATTATATATAGAAATTTCTATTTTGGCGATTCAGCTAAATTTTCCATTAAGAATATTATAACACCAGTGAAAGGACAAAAATGACATTAGGTGATTTGTTAAGTATTTATAAAAATGGCTATTATATTTTGTCTAATGGAAAGCATTTATTGGACATAAATGATAAAAAATATATGTTATGTACCGTAAAACAATTTTCTAATTATCGTTATAACACTATAAGAATAGTCATTGAAACAGAAATATCAAAATAAATTTCAAAAAAGTAACAAGAAATATTTTTTTCATTCGATTAGGCAGACGTGCCTATTTTCGAGTGATTTTTTTACAACAAAATAATTAAGAAGAAAGGAATTAAGCAGTAACTCCTAGGTAATTATGGTTACGTAACCTCTGTAAAATAGTGTATTTTGACAGAGAATAATGAAAAAAATAATTCTCAAGGACTACGAGTATTAAGTTTATTTGATGGAATCTCTTGTGGAAGAGTTGCATTAGATAAAGCCAATATTTCAGTCAGTGAGTATAACGCATTTGAAATTGAAGAGAATGCAATCAAAATCAGTAGATATAATTATCCTGATATCAAAAGATACGGTGACGTATTTTCTACCGACTTCAAGGATTTTAATGGAGTCGATCTATTAATGGGTGGTTCACCTTGCCAGTTCTGGTCGAAAGCCAAGTGTAGTAAAACAGCAAAATTGAAGAGAGAAATTGATACAGAAGGCGAAGGTTGGAAACTTTTTCAGAAATTTGTGGAAGCAAAGAATAATACAAATCCAAAATATTTCCTATATGAAAACAATTATGGAATGGCTGACGAGATTCAAGACGCTATTAGTGAGGAATTGGGTGTACAACCAATTATGATTGATAGTCAGCTATTATCAGCTCAGAGAAGAAAACGTCTGTATTGGACGAACATACCAAATATCACACTTCCTGATGATAAAGGATTATTAGTGAAAGATATTATCTGTGATGATCCAGATTTAGTCAAATACTTTGATGACAGAATCAGGAACACAATGATTAAGTGTGAGAATTACATAAAATATGATCTTGGTGGCAAAGGTCATTATTCGCAGCAGGACAGGCTGTACTTTTTAGATAAGAAAGCTCCAACAGTGCCACGTTGCAGAACAGAAACAAAATTTAATGTTTGGCTTGGTGGAGAAAAATATAAAAAGACATGTCCATTAGAGATTGAACGACTTCAGACACTTCCAGACAATTATACGGAGTTTGGAATGGATGAGAGTGGCAATGTAAAAGCAATGCCTAAGACAAGAAGATTTGAAGCAATTGGCAACGGATGGACTGTTGATGTTATAGCTCATATTTTGAGTTTTATGAAGTTGTAACAGAGAATAACATAACAGGAAGGAGTAAGAGGTTTGGTATACCGAAAACGCAGCGTTTACTCCTGATACATAATGATAATAAATAGAGTCTGGCAGATGCCAAATAGTAACACATTTTCAATTAAGCCAATTAAGGAATTAATTGAGAAATATGCAACTGGTAAGATTGTTGATCCGTTTGCTAATAGCAATAAATTAGCAACAGTTACAAATGATTTAGATACACAGTATGACACAGATTATCATATGGATGCATTGGATTTTTTGAAGATATTTGATGATAACTCAGTAGATACAGTGTTATATGATCCACCATACTCGCCACGACAGGTAAGTGAATGTTACAAAAATCTTGGACAGACAGTAAACATGCAGACAACGCAAGCTTCATATTGGTCTAAACAGAAGGAACAGATAGGAAGAATTGTAAAGAAAGATGGTATTGTAATTACTTGTAGTTGGAATAGTGGTGGCATTGGTAAGAAGTATGGATTTGAAATTCAGGAAATTCTACTTGTTCCACATGGTGGTTGGCACAATGATACAATTGTTGTGGTTGAGAAGAAGATTGAGTAGAGAATAACATAATATCAAGTTCGTAGGAATGCGGAATTTCTTGTGATGAAAGGAGAGAATATAACATGCAGAAATGTGAAAATAATATTGAATGTCAGTTAATAAAGGGAACAATTATTGATTTTAATGGGATTTGTAATCAGGTAAGAGAATTTACCTCTGATACATTTGCCTTTGTGTGTAAGAATTTTGATACAAGTTTAGAAATTATTCTTGAAGTGATACCTAAGAACCAGATTAAAAGAATTATTTTTAATCATTCAGAAGATGATGTTGAAAAAGTACTTATCAAGGAGGGCAAGTAAATGATAGATATTCAATGTAAAGACGGAAAATATATTATTGAGGCAAGGATTCATAGTGAAGTTGATACAAATGATATTGTAAAAGTGCAGGAAAGATTTACTTCTGATTGTGCTTATGAGTTTGCAGAAGCCATGAGAGAAGCAATAAATGTTAGCCACTTAGTAATGAAAGAACAAAGAAAAGAGGTAACAAAATGAAAGAAACATTAATTGTAGTAGACATGCAGAATGATTTTATTGATGGTTCGCTTGGAACAAAGGAGGCACAGGCTATTGTATCTAATGTAGCAAAGAAAATTAAGGAGTATAAGGATGCTGGTAAGCAGGTAATTTTTACAAGAGATACACATCCTGAGAATTATTTGGAAACATATGAGGGTAAGCATCTTCCTGTTACTCACTGTGTAAAGAATACTATTGGTTGGCAGATTTCAGATAAGCTAGATTTTGATATTGAGAATGATATTCTGATTGATAAGCCTACATTTGGTTGGACACATTGGAATGATTTTAAATTTAAAAGTGTTGAAATATGCGGATTATGCACGAGTATCTGCGTAATTTCAAATGCCCTTATTATTAGAGCAAATTATCCTGAGATTGATATTACAGTAGATGCAAGTTGCTGTGCATGTGTCACACCTGATACTCATAAGGCTGCATTAGCAACTATGAAGATGTGTCAGATCGAAGTGATTGGAGAGAATAATGAATTGTAAGAATTATATCATTAATACTTTCAGACATTTTAAGAAAGTCTGTACTCACAAACGTTGGGTGTTCTACTATTGCTGTAAAGTGGGAATTCCATTTCAAGGGTTAATACATGATTTATCTAAATTTTCTCCAACAGAATTTTGGGAGAGTGTTAAGTATTATCAAGGTACTTCAAGTCCAATAGATGCTTGTAAGAAAGAGAATGGTTGGTCAGCAGCTTGGATGCACCATAAGGGAAGAAATAAACATCACTATGAATATTTTATAGATAATCTTGATAATGGTGGAAGCCCAATACAAATGCCATATAAATATGCAGTTGAACTAATTTGTGATTATTTAGGTGCTGGTAGAGCTTATTATGGCAAAGATTTTACTTACAAAAAAGAATGGGAATGGTGGCTTAATAAAAGAAAAAAGCCTTTAATGATGCATAAACAGACTAAAGATTTTATAGATAATGTTTTGTATCAATTAACATTAGAAAGGGAAGAAAATGTATTAAATAAAGATACATTAAAAGAAATATATAGAGGTATATAAATAGTATATTGGAACAAGAGGAAAAATATTATGTATATTTACATAGAAATAAAATAAATAATAAAAAATATTATGGTATTACATCTGAAAAAAGACCTGAAATTAGATGGAGAAAAGGTTATTCTCACAATGCACACTTTCAAAATGCTATTAAAAAATATGGCTGGGG
>ULPZ01071245.1_pt1 | contig 18626 bp, 14 predicted proteins | sample 1953991 | NCBI WGS metagenome assembly ULPZ01 (sample SAMEA4835642, study PRJEB28245) | human gut metagenome | biome: gut microbiome; material: fecal sample | place: Denmark | collected 2008
GAAACAATATAATGTGGTATACTAAACTGGTAGTTATAAGCACATTGTAGAGGATACGAAAATATGAAAACAATAATTTTAGCGGGCGGTTTCGGAACCAGAATAAGTGAGGAGAGCCACCTTAAACCGAAGCCGATGATAGAGATTGGCGGTATGCCTATGTTATGGCATATTATGAAGATATATTCGCACTATGGGTTCAATGATTTTGTAGTCTGCCTTGGATATAAACAGTATATTGTAAAGGAATTTTTTGCCGATTATTTTCTTCATACTTCAGATGTCACCTTTGACCTTGCGGCTAACAATATGATAGTCCACAATGTAAAGGCGGAGCCTTGGAAGGTGACTCTGGTGGACACCGGGCTTAAGACTATGACAGGCGGACGAATAAAGAAGGTGCAGGAGTATATAGGCGATGAGCCTTTTATGCTCACATACGGTGACGGGGTTGCGGATGTGGATATCAACAGGCTTCTTGAGTACCATAAGTCACATGGAAAGCTTATGACCATCACGGCTATCAATATAGGGCAGCAGTTCGGAGCTCTTGATGTGCGTGAGGATGGTGTGATTACTGCGTTCCGTGAGAAGCATGATCTTGATGGAAGAGTTATAAACGGTGGGTTCATGGTATGCCAGCCGGAGATATTTGATTATATTGACGGACCGGAGACAGTATTTGAGAAGGAGCCTGTTGAGAGGCTTGTCGCAGAGGGACAGCTTATGGCTTACCATCATCCGGGCTTCTGGAAGAACATGGATACGCAGAGGGATAAGCAGAAGCTTGAGGCACTCTGGGAGAGCGGAAATGCACCTTGGAAGCTGTGGGAGTGATGTTTTTTATATTGGTTTAAGGTGTTGTTGGTGTGTTGGTCTTTAAAAACTGTATTGATGTAAAAATATTGTGATGGGGGCAGATATGGATTATCGGAAGCTGATGGAATTTTACAAGGGTAAACGTGTGCTTGTGACCGGACATACCGGCTTTAAGGGAAGCTGGATGTGCAGGGTTCTCCTGCTTGCGGGGGCAGAGGTGTGCGGATATGCGCTGGAGCCGCCGACAGAGCCGTCGCTTTTTGAGCTGGCGGGGCTTGAAGGTGATGGGAAAATCAAGTCCTTCATAGGTGATATCCGCGATTATGGGAAGCTTAAAGAAGTGTTTGATGAGTTTAAGCCGGAAGTGGTCATTCATCTGGCAGCACAGCCTATTGTGAGGGAATCATATAAGAATCCGAGATATACATTTGAGACGAATGTCATGGGTACGGTAAATGTATGTGAGTGTGTGCGGCTGAGCAAAAGTGCGGGCGCAGACGGCTATGATGGCGTACGCTCATTTGTGAACGTGACCACGGACAAGGTCTATGACAATAAGGAGCGCAGTGAGGGCGGTTACAGGGAGGAGGAGCCTCTTGACGGCTATGACCCTTATTCTAATTCCAAGTCATGCTCTGAGCTTGTGACACACAGCTATGTGCGCTCATTTCTTGCCGATTCAGGTATTGCCGTGTCGACCGCGAGGGCGGGAAATGTCATAGGCGGCGGGGATTTTGCTGTCGACAGAATAATTCCGGACTGTGTCAGGGCGGCACTTGAAAAAAGAGAAATTGTCGTGAGAAATCCGTATTCCGTGCGTCCATACCAGCATGTGTTAGAGCCGGTGTTTGTCTATCTTATGATTGCCATGGAGCAGTATGTGAACAGGGAGCTTTCCGGCTGGTACAATGTAGGACCCGATGACACGGACTGCGTGACCACCGGTGAGCTTGTGAATATATTTACGGAGTGCTGGAAGGGAACGAAGTGGCAGGTGAAGGGCGATGGAGGACCTCATGAAGCGGGTTTTTTAAAGCTGAACTGCGATAAGCTTAAGGACACATTTTCGTGGAAGCCGGTCTGGAACATACGGACGGCAGTGCAAAAGACGGTGGAATTTTCAATGCTGCTTGATTCAACGCTGCTTGAGGGTATGCATTGCGGAAGCAGGAAAATAGCGGATGAAACAGAAGCGTTGACAGGTACTGAACAGGAAACGAAAGCTTTATCTGGAAATAACTTTTCGGAATGTATGGATAGACAGATTATGGAATATATTGCGGACGCGGACAGGATATAATTCTGAATGTCTGATTTATAAATACAAGCAGGATATGGGTATAAGAAATAAAAAACGTGAAATTATGGGTATAATAAATAAAAAATGTGAAATATACCCATTAAATGTAATGATATAGTTGATTTTTGGGTATGGACATAAAATAAGCTCTGCTTATACCCGGAAGCTCCGAAAAATAATTTGCAAAACATTAAGAAATGGGTACAGAGATGGTAAATTATCAAGAAATACCCATTTACAGAGCGGTTTCATTATTAATTGGAGTTTCAATAATTGAAGTTTCAATAATTAAGGTTCCGCTGATTGAAGTTTCATTAATTGTTGTTTTAATTATATTGAAAAATATATAAAGAAAATTTATATAGAGAAAATTTATATAGAGAAAAGGAGCCCATCACATGTTTGAGGGAAAGAATGAAAAGGAGGCGCGCGAGCAGATACTTGAGCTGGTGAGTGAGTACTGTGACCGCTTCCACAATCAGAATAAAGAATATAAGGAAGGCGACCGTCTCCCTTATGCGGCGAGGGTCTATGACCATGATGAGATGGTGAAGCTTGTTGATTCCTCTCTTGAATTCTGGCTTACATCAGGAAGATATACGGCACAGTTTGAGAGTGAGTTCGCAAAATATCTTGGGGTGCGTTTCTGCAGCCTTGTAAATTCAGGTTCATCGGCGAATCTTCTTGCATTCATGGCACTCACATCACCGCTTTTAGGTGAGCGTGCCATAGGGCGTGGGGATGAGGTTATCACCGTTGCGGCGGGCTTTCCGACTACAGTCACACCGATTATACAGTATGGTGCGGTTCCTGTGTTTGTCGATGTGACGATTCCACAGTACAATATTGATGTGACTAAGCTTGAACAGGCTTATTCGGAGAGAACCAAGGCGGTTATGATAGCGCATACACTTGGAAATCCGTTCGATTTATCCGCGGTCAAGGCATTCTGCGACAGACATGGACTATGGCTTGTGGAGGATAACTGCGACGCGCTGGGTTCTGAGTATACCATCGACGGAAGGACAAGGCTTACCGGAACTGTGGGCGATATAGGAACGAGCAGCTTCTATCCGCCACACCACATGACTATGGGTGAGGGAGGAGCGGTGTACACGGACAATCCACTGCTCAACAAGATAATACGCTCACTCCGCGACTGGGGAAGGGACTGCGTGTGCGCCTCCGGTCAGGACAATCTGTGCGGACATAGATTTGACGGACAGTACGGTGGGCTTCCGAAGGGCTATGACCATAAATATGTGTACTCCCATTTTGGTTACAATCTTAAGGCCACCGATATGCAGGCGGCTGTCGGCTGTGCACAGCTGAAGAAATTCCCATCCTTTGTTGAGAGAAGAAGGGAGAATTTCAAGGCGCTATATGAAGGACTTTCCGACCTCGCGGAGTACTTCTACCTTCCTGAGGCGGTGGAAAATTCCAACCCAAGCTGGTTCGGCTTCTGCATGACCTGCAGGCCTGGAACGGACAAGAATAAGGTTGTCGGATATATTGAGAGCCGCAATGTACAGACAAGAATGCTGTTTTCCGGAAATCTCATAAAGCAGCCTTGCTTTGATGGAATGAGGGCTTCGGGCACAGGCTTCAGGGTGGCAGGCAGCCTTGAGAATACAGATTTAATTATGGAAAATACCTTCTGGATAGGTGTCTATCCGGGGATGACAGAGGCTAAGCTGTCATATATGATAAAGACTATCCATGAAGCCGTGTTGAGATAGCAAATCGTAGTGAGACAGCAAATTATACTGAGACAGCAAATCAGAGAAAATATAGCAAAAAAGGAATAATTAAGAATACTTTTTAATTAGAGCATCACATACAGCCTATACAGTACCCGGCAGTATAAAATAAAGCCATTGAGATTGGAGAGAGTATACATGAGAATTAAGGTATCAGATTATATAGCACAGCTCACAGCACAGCTTGGAATAGAGCATGTGTTTACAGTTACGGGCGGGGGAGCCATGCACCTTAATGATGCATTTGGACACAGCGAAAGCTTGAAATGTATATACAATCACCATGAGCAGGCTTGCGCAATCGGGGCAGAAAGTTATGCCCGGATTGCCGGGAAGCCTGCTCTTTTGTGTGTCACAACGGGACCGGGAGGTACGAATGCAATCACAGGAGTGCTGGGTGCTTACTTAGATTCCATACCAATGCTTGTGATCTCGGGACAGGTAAGATATGATACCACCGCGCGGAGCACAGGGCTTGGGATAAGGGCTATGGGCGATCAGGAGTTCGACATAACAAGGGCTGTTGCTTCCATGACAAAATACTGTGAGCTGGTGACGGAGCCGGACAAGATAAAATATTATGTAAAAAAGGCATTCCATATAGCGACAACGGGCAGACCGGGACCAACATGGCTTGACATCCCTCTCAATGTCCAGGGTGCCTGTATCGATACGGATGACCTTGCAGATTATGACGAGAGCTGTGCAGATTACAGGGAGTATGAGGATACACTGCCTCCGAAGGTATCAAGGGAGCTTGTGATGTGCGTTATTGATAGGATAAAGTCATCAAAGCGTCCGGTGCTTAATGCCGGAAACGGAATACGCATAGCCGGGGCGGAGAAGGTTTTTGAGAGCGTCAGGAGGAAGCTGAATATCCCTGTTGTGACAGGCTGGGACAGTATAGATTTGTGTGCGGACGATGATGGGCTGTATGTGGGGCGCGCCGGAATAATGGGCGACAGAGCAGGTAACTTTGCAGTGCAGAACAGTGATTTATTTCTTTCTGTCGGAAGCAGGCTGAGCATAAGACAGGTTGGATATAATTATAAGAGCTGGGCGAGAGCTGCGTACACGATTGTAGAGGATGTGGATGCCGAGGAGCTTAAAAAGCCGACTCTCCATGTGGACATGCCTGTCTGGGCGGATGCGCTTGATTTCCTGACAAGGCTTGATGAATGTCTTGATGAGGTCTGCGGTGAGAAAGAAAAGCTGTTTGATGACAGTGAGTGGCATGAGATATGCCGCGGCTGGAAGAATGATTATCCTGTGGTTCAGAAAAAGCATTATGAGAGCTGTATTGAGAACGGACATGAGTATGCCAACGTATATGCGTTTATCAAAGAATTGAGCAGAAGGCTTGAGCCGGGGCAGATTACGGTTGTAGGAAATGGTTCGGCATGCGTTGTCGGAAGCCACGCCTATGTGATAAAGGAGCACCAGCGTTTTATAATCAATTCGGCGGTTGCCTCAATGGGCTATGATCTGCCGGCGGCCATAGGAGCGTGGGTGGCAGATAATGAAAATAGTGGCAATCCTGCCGACAGTTATGATATAATAAAGAATAATGCCCATAAGGATATTATCTGTGTGACCGGCGACGGCAGTATTCAGATGAATCTTCAGGAGCTTCAGACAATTATTCATCACAGAATGGACATGAAAATATTCGTGATTAACAACGGCGGCTATCATTCGATACGTCAGACACAGAAGAATTTCTTCGGTGAGCCGCTTGTGGGTATCGGCGAGGACAGCGGGGACTTAAGCTTTCCGGATATGGCAAAGCTTGCGTGGGCTTACGGCTATGAATACAGGGCGGTTAAGAACAACAGTAGCTTCAATGTGATAGATGAAGTGCTTGCGATGAAGGGACCGGTGATATGCGAGGTGTTCGTGAGCAGAGGACAGAAGTTTGAACCGAAATCAGCTACAAAGAGGCTTGAGGACGGAACGCTGGTGTCGGCACCGCTTGAGGATCTTGCTCCGTTTCTTCCTAAGGAGGAGTTAGAGCGCAATATGCTGATACCGCCATACAATTCAATATAACGGGTAAGATATAGCAAAATAACGAATAAGGGACGTGCTATGAAAAAAGCATATATAACAGGTGCGACAGGAGCTATAGGGATGGCACTTGTCGGTGAACTTTTGAAAAACGGAATAAGCACCACGGTCTTTCTGCGGAAAGACTCCGGGCGGAATGACCGTGTGAAGGACTGCTTTTCCGGGGAGCTTGCAAGAGGATTGTTGAGGATAGAGTATGTGAGCCTTGAGGAGCTTTCAGGCTACGCCCTGAGCAGGAATACACAGGATATGCAGACCTACGTTTCGCAGGATTTATTGACGAACGCAGCAGGTGGAGCCGACACCGCTGTATTTTATCATCTTGGATGGAGTGGAACCTTCGGTGAGCAGCGAAACGATGCAGATATGCAGCAGAAAAACGTAGAGTATACGCTTGACGCCGTGAGACTTGCAAAGCGCCTTGGCTGTGTGCATTTTATAGGTGTCGGCTCACAGGCGGAGTACGGAAGGTTCGAGGGCAGGTTAACACCTGATACACGCACACTTCCGGAGAATGAGTACGGCAGGGCGAAGCTTGCTGCCGGAATACGCAGCGCAGAGCTGTGCCGTGAGCTTGGGCTCAGACATTCATGGGTGCGTGTTTTAAGCGTCTATGGTCCCTTTGATGGGAGAAACACTATGATAATGTCGGTTATCAGGGGACTTCTGTCCGGGGAGAGAGTCGCCCTGACAAAGGGGGAGCAGATATGGAATTATCTGTACTCAGGGGATGCCGCAAGGGCGCTGCTTATGCTGGGTGCATCATCGCTTAGTGTACAGAGCAGAACCTACTGTCTTGCAGGCGAAGCAGAAGGTGGGCTGAGGGAATATATATTAAGACTGTGCAGGGCGGCGGGGGCGGATGAGAGTCTCTTAGGATTCGGTGAGATACCTTATGGCAGTGCGCAGGTAATGTATCTGACTGCAGATATAAGCAGACTTTGGCAGGACGTTGGATTCGTTCCTGAGACAACATTTGATGATGGAATTAAAAAGACGATAGAATGGGTACGCACTTATGGCATTCCGTTGTACGGATACTAAGGCGTATATGCCGTAAAACGGCAGAAAAGAGGAGCATTTTGGAAGAAAATAAGAAAAGAAAGAAAATAAGTATCATGGTTCCATGCTACAATGAGGAGGAGAATGTCATTCCGATGAGTGAAGCACTCGTCGATGTCATGACAAGGGAGCTGCCTCAGTACGACTATGAGATTTTATTTATAGATAACTGCTCACAGGACAGAACAAGGGAATATCTTGAGAAGATATGCGAGGGAAACAAAAATATAAAGGCTATTTTCAATGTGACGAATTTCGGACAGTTCAACTCACCCTTTTACGGTCTGTGCCAGACCACCGGAGATTGTGCAATATCGGTGTGCTGTGATTTTCAGGATCCGGTTGAGATGATTCCTAAGTTCGTTGCAGAGTGGGAGAATGGCTATAAGATAGTGAGCGGAATAAAGAGCCACAGCAAAGAAAACAAATTCATCTATATGTTAAGAACAATTTATTATAAGATGATACGTAAGATGTCCGATGTCGAGATGATTGAGCATTTTACGGGCTTCGGCTTGTATGATAAGACTTTTATTCATCTTCTCAGACAGCTTGATGACCCGATGCCGTTTATAAGAGGAATAGTTGCAGAGTACGGCTTTAAGAGAAAGGATCTTGAGTACACACAGCCTAAGAGACGTGCCGGAAAGACCAAGAATAATTTCTATTCACTGTATGACGCTGCGATGCTTAGTATCACATCATACACTAAGGTGGGCTTAAGACTGGCAACCTTTTTCGGTTTCATAGCCTCAGCGCTCTCAATGCTGGTTGCAGTAATATACCTTGTTTATAAATTGACGCATTGGTACACATTTACTGCCGGTACGGCACCTATTGTGATAGGTATATTCCTTATCGGTTCCATCCAGCTGTTTTTCATCGGGCTTATCGGTGAATACATTTTGAACATCAATAAGCGTGTCATTCACAGACCGCTTGTGGTCGTCGAAAAGACGATTAATTTTGATGACAAGCCGGTTCCTATGGCAGGGACAACTCAGGATTCGATAGTAAATGAACTTGCTTATATGAATAATGCTTCGGGTCTTAAAGAAGAGAATCAGGAGAAAAAAACAGATGGGCAGCAGTGAGAAAAAGGATATTATACCGGTAGTAATATTTCATGTGGGATGTCCTGAGCATCTTCCGTACAGTGTACAGTCGGCGCAGAGATGGAATGAGCGGGTGATTCTGCTTGGCGATGAAGCAAACAGGAATGTTGCAAGGGAATGGTTTGATCATGAAAAGCTTGACCTTACAAGATATAATGAGTTTTTAAAAGTATTTGAGAACTATTCGACATACACGGATTTTTTTGCGCAGATATGCTTTAAGAGATATTTTCTGTATTATGAGCTTATGAAGGAGCTTGATTTTGACAGGATACTTGTCGCAGAGAGTGATCTGTACAACTGTGCGGATTACAGCAGCATACCATCACTTAAAGGTGCTTATGCCATGGTATCAACGGTTGACGGACAGGAGAAGGATTATGGGTGGAGTTCATGTTGCCATTGTTCGTACTGGACAAGGGAGGCACTTGATGATTTCCTGAATTTCTGCCGGAGCACATTTGCCGATAATAAGGAGCTTCTGCTTAAAAAGTGGAACTATCAGAGGGAGCATAACCTTGCAGGCGGCGTGTGCGACATGACTTTGGTGTATCTGTGGTCGAAGGATAATGACAGGGTTTTAAATTCAGCCAGAATATTCGACGGAGGAACCATAGACCAGAATCTGTGTGACAGGGTGAATTTCTCGGAGAACGAATATAGGTATAATTCATTTGCCGGAATTAAAAAATATGTTATCAGGAAGGATGCTTTGGACAGAAAGCAGCCATACCTTGTAAAAGCCGACGGGACGTTGGTCAGGGTATTTGCGATTCACTGTTCGGGACGCGCTAAGAGTGCTATTCAGGCATTTGACAAGAGCTATGCGGCGGTATGTATGTCACAGCTGGGGGCGCAGCTAAAGATAAAGCTCGGAGGTTTAAAGAACAGGCTTCTGGGAAAATAAAGACAAGGTAAGGCAATGCTATATTGTGGAATTAAGGGAAATGGGGATTTTTTTAATGAAGGAGATTATCAGAAAAATAATTAAATCATGGTCGGCAACGGAGGGAAATGTCAACTCGACAGCGCAGATACTCGACTGGGTGGCGGCTCTTAACCGTGATGCGCGTGTTTCAATCAAGGAGTGTGAGTCGGGGGACAACAGCTTCTGGTTCTATGATGATTATGTGGGGGAGATACATAACAGAAAACGCTCCTTCTTTTCGATAACCGGAATACAGCGCTATGAGAACAACAGGCTTGTAGCAGAGCAGCCCATAATCGTGCAGCCGGAGATAGGATATCTTGGGATTATATGTAAGGAGATTGACGGAGTAATCAATTTCCTTATGCAGGCCAAGATTGAACCGGGCAACGTGAATGTCATTCAGATTTCTCCGACCATACAGGCAACCAAGAGCAATTATACGAGAAGACACGGTGGAGTTCTACCTAATTATTTTAATTATTTCTACAATTCAAAAAATTATACAGTTATCTATGACCAGATTCAGTCCGAGCAGGCAGGAAGATTCTATAAGAAGCGAAACCGCAACATTATAATGCTTCTTGATGAGGATATTGAGGTTCTGCCGAATTACAGGTGGATGACATTGGGACAGATAAAACAGCTGATGAAGATAGACAATCTTGTGAATATGGATACAAGAACGGTTCTTTCGGGAATACCACTCACCAATTGCGGATTTTCGGAGGGTGAGCTTTCGGAGCTTTCGGAATATTTTACGGATAAGACATTTTTCCATTCGATATTTACAGGTGGAATCACGGCAAATATATCGGAGATATATCAGTTTTTGAACAATTATAAGATGTTCGAGGAGAAAAAGACTGTGCTTGTGCCGCTCAATCAGCTCCGCGACTGGAGCGTGGACGACGCGGGAGTCACCTGCAGCCATGAGGCGGACTATATGGTGAGATATTATGACATAGATATTACCGGAAGAGAGGTAAAGCAGTGGAGCCAGCCGCTTTTTAAGGCAATCGGCAAGGCAGCTTTCGGGCTTATAACAAGAACGGTCAATGGAAAGAAGGAATTTCTTGTTGCAGGCAGACCGGAGATTGGTTCGTTTGACTATATTGAGCTTGGACCATCGGTTCAGTGGGAGCCGACTAAAAAGGCAGATAGCGATAATGCGGTCGACGCACTGTTCCGTGAGAAGATTGCTGCACATGAGACTCAGTATCAGGTCATATTGTCTGAGGAGGGCGGACGCTTCTATCACGAGCAGAATCATAATTATATTGTTGAGATAGAACCTGATGAGCTTAAGGAGCTTCCGGAGGGATATTTCTGGATTGATTACGGCACATTAAATTATATGATACAGATTAATAACTGCCTTAATATACAGCTTAGGAATCTGCTCTCATTGCTGGAGATATAGCCGTATATATAGATTATCGAAAGGATTGGATATTTTATGTTTAGAATAGGAATACTTGGTGCGGCAGATATAGCCTTCAATAAGTTCATTCCGGCGCTTATGAAGGTTGAAGGCGTGGAGTGTGCCGGAGTGGCATCTAACTCCCCGGATAAGTTAAAGAGATTTGTTGAAAAGTATAATGTGCATGTTTACTCATCATATAATGAGGTTATAGGTGATGACAGTGTCGATTGCGTTTATATACCGCTTCCTCCTGCATTTCACTATGAGTGGGCAAAAAAGGCTCTGCTTGCGGGGAAACATGTATTCCTTGAAAAGCCATCGACAACTTCGGCTGATGACACGAGGGAGCTTGTGGGAATAGCCGGAGAAAAAGGACTTGTTGTACAGGAAAATTATATGTTCCAATTCCATGCACAGCTAAAGGAGATAGAGAACCTTATCGCATCGGGTGAGCTTGGAAAGCTGAGGCTTGTAAGGACAAGCTTCGGATTTCCAAGGAGGGCTGAGGGCGATTTCAGGTATGTTAAGGAGCTTGGCGGAGGCACCATGATGGACAATGGCGGCTACACTATTAAGCTCATCGACATGCTGCTTGGAGAAAGTATGAGGCTTGTGTCATCACAGCTTGACTATGATGAAAAGACAGGCATCGATATATTCGGCACCGCGGAGTTCGTGAATGATGACGGAGTCATAGCACAGGCGGCATTCGGAATGGATTGTCAGTATCAATGCTCACTTGAGCTATGGGGAAGCAGGGGAAGGCTTACAACAGGAAGGATATATACGGCACCGGATGGCTTTAAGCCGGTGGCACTTGTTGAAACAGGAGCCGGCAGCAGGACTGTAGAGTTACCGTCCTGTGATGCGTTTGAGGAATCAATTAAAATGCATCTGAGGGCTGTCGAGGATGAGAGGCTTCGTGAGAGTATGGCTCATGAGCTTGTAAGACAGGCAGAGTTTGTTGATGATGTCAGGGGAATGGATAGAAAATGAAAAATGCAGCGTCCGGATGGAATAACCGTAATTTAATAAATAATATAGTGCAGGTTAACTTTATTGCACTGTTTTTTGTACTGTTTTTTGCTTTGGCAAGGGTATCGGAGCTGTATGGCACGGTATGGAGCGACAGCTTCACAGGTCTGGTGGATACGGGACTGGTCATAGGTACGATACTACTGCTTGTTATGATAGCTGGAATTGTATTACTTCAGATAAAAGGGGGATTTATAAAACCTGATTATCGCGATGTGACTGTATGTGCCCTGCTTATCACCATTCATTATCTTATAAGAGCCGGGCTGGTTGGAACTGTGCAGCTTGATGAAGGTCTGACCTGCTATGAATCCTTGGAAAAGCTGTTATATAATCCGGATATAATTGTGACAGACTTTTTGGAGGCGGGAAAGATTGCTGACAGAAATGCGCATGGTTACTGCTTTTTTGCGCTTATGGGCGAATTTCTTATCCCCAGCCGTGGAATAGGCTTCCAGTGGAGCCAGTTCTTCATGGGAATGGCAGCGGCAGCATGTATATATATGACATTCAGGCGGCTTTTCCCTAAGGCAAGGCTTATAATACTGTTTTTTGCGGCTTTGGTTGTGTCATTATCACCTATGGCGCTTGGAATGTCGACGCTATGCGGATTAGAGTATGGAATGACGATGTTTTTCATATATGCGCTGTACTGCTGTGTCAACAAGAAATATATACTGATGGTGTTCTGGCTTATGATGCTTGGGACAACCAAGAGCTCGGGCATGCTTGTAGCACTGTGTTTTGCTGGAACATATTTAATCGGGCTGCTTGTGACAGCACTCCAGGACAAGAAGCGTGGGACACAGGAGAAGCCGGCAGAGGTCGATAACAGCTATGACACGGAGGGTGATGAGTACAATGTAAAGACCGGAATAGTGGCCATGGCTGCGATAGCAGCGGCAATGTTCTTTGTATACGGTGTTATCAGGGTGTGCGCAGCGAACGGAATAGCATTTTCCGGTTACTACATCAGAATCAAGCTTGCACAGCTATATGTACTCAATTTTAACTGGATATGGCTTATAGTCGTGCTTATGGGCATTGTCATGGTGTATGCAAATATGCGCGTGAGAAGAACACACAGAATGGAATTTACGCCATGGCTTGTCATGACAGGGTGCTATGCAGTGTATGTGCTGTATCTTCTGGCATATCCTAAGGCAACACTGCCAAGGTACAATATGCTGGCAGACACATTACTTTCCATGTTCGGCGTGATAATGCTCATCAAGCTTTTTGAGAGGAGAAGGGTGATTCTCTCAACGCTTACGGTTATAGGTGCTCTTATGCTGGGGGAGACTATGATTACGATTGACCCTGTGAGTGCTAAACTGTTTACGAATATGGAGACTAACCGTTTCCCGATACTGTATACCGCGGGGTTTTCCAAGGATGAGAAATCACTCAATGGAAATCTTGGCGATTACGGTTATTATAATTATCAGTATACATTTGTAAACGAGGCAATAGACAGTATTCTCAAGGAGTATGCTCCGGACACGGACATAGTGGTGGCTTCATCCGCAAATGAAGGAGAAACACAGTTCCGGCAGGATAATATCAAGTGGGATAGAGAAAAAGGAGAGCTTGTGTACCACAGCGGACAGGCGGATGGCTGCTTTGTGAATGTGAACAGAGTGGCGGTTGACGGTGTCCTAAAGCTTGAAAAACTCCCTGAACGGCTGGTATATATTGAAATTCCATGGAATCGCGGAGATTCTAAGGCAGCAATAGAAAGAATGAGTGAGTTCTATCAGGTTGATGGACCTAAGGTTATGTATGAGGGCTATCAAGGGACGGTACTGTATTATTTCTTCAATCTGAAGGATGAATATAAGTAGAGGAGCTGGAGAAGCATTATGAAAAAATACATTGATGAGATTCCATTGATAATGAAGAATGACAGATCTCTCAATATACTGTTTGTCGGAATGGCGTTGTATTTTGCAATATTGGGAATATTTAACGGACAGTATCTGCAGACAGTGTATATGACGGCTTGCATTCTGGTCTACCTTGCGGGGGCAATGCTTGGTGGTATTAAGAAGTATCTGCCGATGGTGCTTTCAATTATGTTTATTCCTGTTCTGGTCATTGCGGGAGTGCAGTTTCTGGTGAGCAGGACAATAAATGACGGATTTCTGAGCTTTGCCGCGGTTATCCTGCTGTTTTCCATAGCGGGCTTTACCAATATAACAGGAGCAAAATGTGTTCCGTTTGCACTTGGGGTAATCGGAAGCATGTTTATCTTTGTAATTAATCAGGACAGTAATGGAATAATTATCTGTATTGGGATGATTATTGCAGCAATAATGGTGCTTGACGCAACCTATACGGCTGTATCAAAGTATGTATTAGTATGGTTTATGATGGTCTTTATACTGAAAATGGTTGGTATAGTATTCTTTCTCAAGAATATCCCGCTGAAGGATGGGCTTATGCAGCTGCTGGCAAAAAATGAGGGTCTATATGTTGTTCTGGTGATATTAGGATTTGCAAGCCTTCTTCTCAGGGAGAGACATCCAAGAATAAAGTCTGACAGGGATAAGAAGCATATTCCGTCCCTTAAGAGATGGCAGACTACGATAGGAATAACATTTGCGGTATTATTTTTCTGGGGAATAATGAATATGAATGATATTTTCGGAATGCAGCTGCATGACGGAACGAAGACAGTGACCACGGCATTGCTCTACATTTACGTGTATATAAATAATTTCGCAGGTGTTCTCGACAATATTCTTTCACAGTGTGGATTCATAGCGCTGTTTTTGACGATAGCGCTTATGTGCGCTCTGGTATACAAGGCACTTGATGACTACAGAAAAAAGACGGCAATCCAAGATAAGCTTTTAGGACTTTTTATGATAGGATATATTGTGAGCTTTTTCTATCTGGACTTTTCTGTTACGATGACAATTTTTGCCTCCCTTATGGCGGGATGTATAGTTAATGGAGATTATAAGGCTTCATGACAGCATTGATGGAGAATATGGTAAATTTGAGAAAATTTGGCTTTTTGGTTGCATTTTTCTATAAAAAAGCTATAATTTTTATTGTCAGGGATTCAACAATATAATGTATAAGGAGGAACGAAATGGCATTTTGTGAAAATTGCGGCAGACCGCTTGCTGATGGAGAAATATGTAACTGCACACAGAAAGCTGATGGTGGGAATGTCAATCAGAATGTAAGCACGGAGCAGCCGGTTGTGGATGGCGGAAAGAAGAAGGGAAAGAAAGGTCTTGTAATTGCAGTGCTGGTGCTTATAATCGCTGTTGCAGGAGGTATCACCTTTTTCTTACATAGTGCGAATGCATATAAGAAGCCGATTGACAGTATAGCAGGTGCTATAAATAAAAAGACTTCAAGTATAGATTCACTTGCAGCGACAGTACTTCCGGACTTCGCGGCATCGGCATATAAGAAGGCTGTAAAGATTATGAAGACCTCAGATGATTTTGCCGAGGCGTATGACGAGGCTGAGCAGTCAGTTCAGGAGTTTTATGATGAGCTTGATGACAGCTATGATGATGGCTGGAAGATAAAGTTCGACTATGCCGACAAGGAAAAGCTTGAGGCTGATCAGCTTGAAAGCGTTGCTTCAACCTATTCAAGACTGTACACAGCATACTTTGAGTCAGCATGTGAAGAGATTGCAGACTATGATAAGTATGATTATGAGGACTTAGCGGATTCTCTTGGAATTTCCACATCAAAGGCAAAGGATTTATGTAAGGTAGCTGTTAACCTCATGAAGGAATTTAAGGACGTTAAGGTTACAGCAGGCTATTCTCTTACAGGAAGAGTTGTTATAAGCGGCGGTAGTGATACCCTCTGGAAGTCAGATAAGATGACGTTGAAGGTTATCAAGCTTAACGGAAGCTGGATGATTGATTATTTATCTGTTATGGATGACCAGAATATAAGCATCTGGGATTTACAGAGCATACTTGGAAGTTATTATTAAGATGTTGGGGTCAAAACATGTGCTATAAACTTAGCATGTATAACGTATTATATTTATGAATATCACGACTTTTGGAAGAAGCTTAGAACATCTTGCTTCGTACAACGGAGCTGATATGCATAAATATAATACGTTATACACTCGTAAATTAAGTTGGCATGTTTTGACCCCAACATCATTATTAAGCCATTAATACAGATTAATAGCCATATAAAAAGAACCATGTCCGTACCGGATATGGTTCTTTTTGTACACAGAAATCAGTTGAGGTAAAGCAAATTATCACGCTTAACGTACAGTCTTAATATAATTGTTGTAGATATCCCAGAGAATATCATTGTCTGCCAATGAATCCATTCCGGTCGCAAGTCTTACGCCATCCTCCCTGCCGTCATAGATACACCATTTTCCGTTAAATTTAATCACGGCAAGGGTGAGCTTGTCTGTCTTGTCGACGGTATCGCCTGTCTTGTTACAGAGAACATATCTGCCGGTAATGTAGTAGCCGGAGCTTAAGCTGAATTTTATGCAGCTTTCACAGCGGGAGCGTATTATATCACATAGCGATGAAGCCCGTCTGTAGGAGATTCCCATGGAATCGGCTAAGGTCTGGATGTCCTCTTTTCCCATATTATCGATAGTGTCAATTATCTGCTGATAGGATGTGGCCTGGGCTTCAATTTCATTGTAGATAATGGCAAGCTGGCTGTCATCCATCTTGTCCTTGGTTCCTGTTGTGTCGAACTTCATTTTTATGTCGCTTCCACCCGAGGCGGCATTATCACGATAATATTCTTCAAGCTGTGCCGGAAGATTTTCAAAATAATTATAATAGGTGTCGGAGTTGGCAATTATCTTGTATGCCTGACTGTAGGCTTTTCTGTCCGATGATGAATAGATAAGCTTTAACAGCTTATGTGTATCTGTTTCACGATTGTTATAAATGCTGCAGATGTCCCGCACAGGCCGCATGTAGTCGACATTGCGTATCAGGGCAAATATGCCGAATGAGGCAGCACATATAAGAATGATGGTGAGAGCTGCTATTATTATTTTTTTGGCAGGGCCTGATTTGGCATTGGCGGCGTCCTTATGATGGTGGTGATGATGCGGCTGCAGGTTTTCGTTTTCATGTATCTCGTTTTCAATGTTCATGTTCTTCCTCCGTAATAGCGTGGCTTTCTATAATATAGTTGATGGTGTTGTAAAGGTATGGCTTAAGACCATCAATATCCAATGGGTCATTGTAGAGAATGGCGCTGTAGGATATTGAACTGATAAGCTCTATTATCATGAAAAGCATTATCTCAGGTTCCTTAAACTGTATACCGGAACGCTCGATGAGTGAATAGTAGGCCTGCCGGAAATCTATTGAATCATCTGAGCTGTTGGTTGTCAGAGCCTTTTTGAAAATAGCCCAGCTTAAGTTCTTTGATATAAAGGTCAGCAGAGCTTTATTCTCGGTGAACTGGTTGATGACATTGTCCGCAATAAAGAGAAATGTCTTTTTGAAACCTTCAAGCCCTGAGTACTGCTCCTCAATCCGGGATTCTTTTAAATCATCCAATGCCTTGCTCAGGACAAGCCCGGACTGGTGGCTTATAAGCTTATTGCGGATATCATATTTATCCTTAAAATAGAGATAGAAGGTTCCCTTTGCAATGCCTGCCTGTTCTGATATCTCGGAAATGCTTGTTTTATTGACTCCCTTTGTTGTGAACAGCTCAAATGCTGTGTTAAGCAGCGAGAGCCTTTTGTGCTGCTTATTTTCTTCAGCCTTACCCATAACAATGTTCCTTTCAAAATAACCCTTTTTCTATTTTACCCCATTTCAGCTAATTTTCAAATTAAAAAATTATTATTTTTTAAATAAGATGCGGCAAAGCTTAGCAATTCAATATGAAATAGCTGGAAAAGTATCCGGGCAGGTGTTACAATAATATATTATGATGTTGGGGTCAAAACACGCCAACTTAATTTACGAGTGTATAACGTATTATATTTATGCATATCAGCTCCGTTGTACGAAGCAGATATGCATAAATATAATACGTTATACATGCTAAGTTTATAGCACATGTTTTGACCCAAACATCATATTATAGTATTTTAAGGATTACGGCAGATTGTATATATTAAGGGTTGAAGGAAGGGCAGGCAGATAATGATTGTACTAAAGAGCACGGCAGAGCTGCACCTTGTTTTTAATAAATTGATAAAGACGCTTTCTGTTCCCGTTGAGTGGAATGGAAATTTTGTCATTTCCGGTAATTTTCTGATACTTCCAGGAAAGGAGCGCTCGGTTATATTCAATTATGATACAAGAAGGGTGACTACCAATCTTTCGGATGATAAGCTCAGCCGGAAAGTGCCGGAGCCTATAAAGGAAGGCTCTGGTCTTATAAATATTTTTAACCTTGTGCTCTATGCATTCGGAAAGTGGGGAGCACTTAAAGGTATAACGGTTGAGAAGGATTATAAGAAGATAAACACGCTTGTTGGTGCGGTGTTCGGTGCCTATGGTGTGTCAGCCGACTATACTGAACAGCACTGCTTCTGGTATAAAGATGGAACAAGAATCACGTATGAGGATGTAATCCAGCTTGCGATTGAGAGCGAACACAGACAGCCTGAGTCTGAGGAGGATATAGAGGAGGAGACAGGTCTGTGGCACAGCACAACCTGGAAGCTTGATAACCAGAGCTTCATATTCGAGAAGCTGCCGATGGCACAGCGCAGAAAAGGAAGAATAGGACACAACTTTTACAAGGTAGGCTATGCCTGCCCTCACTGCGGTGAGAAGCTGTATATGGCATCCTTTTCCGGCAGGGAAAAGCCTGTTATCGACACAGTGGAGGGACGTGTACAGCTTGCGCGCGCCTTCTTCTGTCCGTCCTGTGTCATATTCTATACTCCACTTCCGGAAGCCGGGCTTGAGGATGAGGAGGTCTATTATCTGGATTTTGATGGCGATAAGACCGCCGGGAATGACTACATGGAGATGCTTGGAAGGCTGGGAACACGGGAGGTCAACGGTGATTTCAACAAATACGTTGACCGCGTCAATGATGAAGGCAGAACAACAGCCAGACAGTCACTTAACGGAGTCGACAAGGGAATAAGCGATGAGCGGAGAAGCTT
>ULPZ01023814.1_pt1 | contig 18324 bp, 14 predicted proteins | sample 1953991 | NCBI WGS metagenome assembly ULPZ01 (sample SAMEA4835642, study PRJEB28245) | human gut metagenome | biome: gut microbiome; material: fecal sample | place: Denmark | collected 2008
TGTCTCCACATCCATATCCATTTTCCGTCCCTTGGGCACAAAGTCCTTGCCGTAGACTTTGGTACGCTTGTCATAACGGATAACAGCTATCCCTCGTCGCGCCAGTCCCCATGCCAAGTCGCGGAAAGGTTTATTGGGGCCCAATGTCTCGTCGCGGTCGTTCGGTCCCGAGCCATGCACCAGCACCACACAAGGAACCTTCCGTCCCTCTCTTATCCGAGGCAAGGTCAACGTACCCGGCAGGCGGTAGCCGTCAGTCTCCACCGCAATGTCACGCTCTTCCATCAGCGACTCGTCAAACTCGACGACAGGTACAGTGACCGGCGCCGGTGCCGGCACCAGCCGAATGGTGTTCATACGTCCGTCTGCATCGAAAGCCAACAGCAGACGCAGGGCATAGCGCTCGAACTGCAAGTTGCGGCAGTAGAATGTCACTCCCTGTGCATCTTCCTGCTCCCAAGGCTCTGCCGACTTCAGTTTACCGAATTGCATTTCCAACTGACGATACATGTCATTGAACACGGCAGGCGATAGCTGACGCTGCCCGTCATCGTTCAGCGCAGCATAAATACTGTCGCCCCTACCTGTCTCAAAGTGCTCATAGATGCGCTGGGCACGTACCTGATTATCGTTCGCCGTCTGCGCGTGGCCGCTCAATGCGAACCCCAACAGCAAGACAGCCATCAGACTGAAACATCTATATAAACTCATCATGCCAAACTTTTTTCGTAATACTTCACCACGGACAACATGCTACTGACGCTGCGTCCGCAGCCATTTATAATAATAGTAATAATCCAAAGAAGACTTCAAGGCTCCTACCACAAAGAACAGGCCCACTCCCGCCAAACGGCGCAAGCGCAAAACTTTGGCCCAATAATCAGCCTCCAGTCCACCGCTCAACCACCAGATGCAGTCCAAAACCAAGGCAAACACGGTAGCCGCCAACATATAGACACCACCCGTGAAAAGAACAAACAGCCACTTATTGCCAAGAAACAGACGATGCGACCAGTTATCAAGCACTACATAGCGCGTCTCCATACCGGGACGATAATATCGGACCAATCCCCAAGCCAGTATAAGCAAGCCAACGAGCATAACAAACAGAAGCATGAGCACAACATTTGTATTCAGCAGCTTCCACTGCCAAACCGATATACCAGCAAACGCCACCACCATCAGCAAGCCCACACAAATAGCCTCTGATGCTGTCAGGCGCGTACTACACCGGTAAGCCACTCTGTTTCCTCTATTAAATCCGAACATAAGACCAAACCTTTTTTAAAATACCTGTGCCGCTATCAATGATTCAGCGTTCCTGTGTTCACCACAGACTGCCACTCTCAGCAACAGTCCAATCAGCCCAAACCAATATTTAGACAAGCACATCATCATCCATATATTAATACTCAATCCATACCATGCTATCCGCTACTTCTGCGTTCGCAACCATTTATAGTAGGAAGCAAACTCGCCATAGGACTTCGCCGCTCCTGCTACAAAACAGAAAGCCAGAAAAACCAGAAACTTCACATCGAAATAGTCTGCCCACAGTCCTTCTACACTTCCTTTTTCCATCCAGTCGAACAACAACTTAACCACCAGCACTACCACGGCAGATATGCTACCGGTACACAACAGGAACAACGGTCTGCTTCGCAGATAAAGCCTATGCGTCCAGCCGCCCAGCATCACCGTACGTGTCTCCAGCCCCGGTCGGAAATAACGGTAGGCGGACCACACCATATAAAGCAACACAAGCGAACCCGCAAAGAGTATACCTATGAATGCATCCATATCCTGCTCATGCCACTTGAGCAGAGCTAGACTGCCTATGAACAACAGGACGCAGAAGCACACCAGCAACTGTATCCTTGCCGAGGCACGACGGCTACACTGATATTGGACAGCAGTACCTCGATTAATACCTAACATATATTCTAAGTTTTACGTTTAATCCCTATATTTTTCCCGGCCTGCCATCAATGATTCAGTGTCCCTGTGTTCACCACCGGCTGCGCAGCCTCGTCGGCACAAAGCACTACGAGCAGGTTGCTCACCATGGCCGCCTTTTTCTCCTCGTCCAGTTCCACGATTTCGTCCTTCGACAGTTTGTCGAGCGCCATGTGAACCATCGACACCGCGCCTTCCACAATCTTCTCGCGTGCACTGATGATGGCCGATGCCTGCTGACGACGCAACATCACGGCAGCAATCTCGGGAGCATAGGCCAGGTAGTTGATGCGGGCTTCCAGCACCTCCATGCCGGCCATTGCCAGACGCTCGTTCAACTTCTGCTCCAGCTGCTCGTTGATTTCCTCGCCGCCCGAACGCAGAGTCAATTCTCCCTCAGCCGACTCATTGTCGTCGTAAGCATACTGTCCGGCCACCTGACGCAAGGCGGCATCGCTCTGAATCTTTACAAAATTCTCGAACGCATTCATGCGGTTGGCCACGGCATTGCCCACGCTTACCGACTTTCCATCGCCCGATGTCGTTCCCGTGCTGGCCATGGTCTGCGCATCAATCTCAAACATGGCCTTATAAGTATCCTTCAGCCGCCAAACCAGCACCAGACCAATCAGGATAGGATTTCCAATCTTGTCATTCACCTTGATAGGTTCCACATCGAGGTTTCGGGCACGAAGCGACAACTTCTTCTTATCCATGAACGGATTTACCCAAAAGAATCCCGTATCCTTAAACGTTCCCTTATACTTGCCAAAGAACACCATGGCACGCGCCTCGTTGGGTTCCAGCTGCATGTAGCCACAGTTCAGTATAATCCACAGCAACGCCATCACCACTCCAAGCACATAAAACAGAGGCTGAGCCTGCATAAAGCACCAAACCGTCACTCCAGCCCATACAAACAAAAACAAGAAGATAGCCAGAAAGCCGTTCATCTTGAAACCACTGAATTTCACTTCCTTCGTTTCCATATCCAATAGATTTAAATGATATTATTTTGATATCACAAATATATTGCTTTAAATCATAAATCAAGGACGTTGAAAAAAAAATCTGCGTTCCTTTAACGAAATATAACAACTTTCACGCCATTGGCAAGCCGCAGTATGCAACAAACAGACGCTTCAGACATCTTTTCCACTGCCCCAACATCGGACAGCCAATCTACAGCCATCCTGCACGTACACAAAGAACTCGGGCCCGGAAAAGATGGAAATCCATCCTTCCCAGGCCCGAGCGGCTGATATCAATCAATTACCTGCCACATAGGCTCATGCCTACATGGCTTGGCAACAAACATGTCGTTATCAGAGAGCGCCTACTTCCTTCAGGGCAGCGTTTGTCTTGTGAACGGCAGCAGCACTGGCAGCAAATTTAGCCTTTTCGTCAGCAGTCAGCTCCAGTTCTACAATCTTCTCGATACCATTCTTGCCCAAGATAACAGGTACACCGATGCAAAGGTCAGACTCGCCATACTCGCCTTCGAGCAATACAGAGCAAGAAATCATCTTCTTCTGGTTGTGGATAATAGACTCTACCACGTATGCGCCAGCCGCACCCGGAGCATACCAAGCAGAAGTGCCCAGCAGCTTGGTCAGTGTAGCACCGCCCACCATGGTAGCAGCAACTACCTCGTTCAGTTTCTCCTCGCTCAGCAGTGTGCTGACAGGCTGTCCTTTGTATGTAGCCAGACGTGCCAGAGGAATCATAGTCGTATCGCCGTGTCCGCCAATTACCATGCCTTCTACTTCGTTGGCATTGCAGCCCAGTGCCTGAGACAGGAAATACTTGAAGCGAGAGCTGTCGAGCGCGCCACCCATACCGATAACACGATTCTTAGGCAAGCCCAGTGACTTCAGAGCCAGATAAGTCATGGTATCCATCGGGTTGGAAATAACCACCAGGATAGCATTGGGTGAATATTTCAGGATGTTTTGAGCAACCGACTTAACGATACCGGCATTTACACCTATCAACTCTTCGCGAGTCATGCCCGGCTTGCGGGGAATACCCGAAGTGATGACAACTACGTCAGAATCAGCAGTCTTCTCATAGTCATTGGTACAACCTACTACAGTAGTGTCGAAGCCCAGCAACTGAGCTGTCTGCATCATATCCATTGCCTTACCTTCCGAAACGCCTTCCTTTACGTCCAGCATTACTACTTCGTCGGCCACTTCATTAAAGGCCAATACATTAGCGCATGTAGCACCTACGTTACCTGCACCTACTACGGTTACTTTTGACATAATCTTTCGTTTTTTGTTTAAATAAGTGTTTTAATAGACTGTGCAAAAGTACAACGGCAAACCCAATTAAAGAAATTTTTCCATAATAAAATTGGTTAATTGGCCGAAGAGCTCCCCGAACTATTCCGCTATCTATACAAAACAGGCAGTCTGTTGCTGCAAACCGCCCGATACAAATACCAGATTCATGCACTCCGCAACCTGTTTTCCATCCTTTCAATATCCTATTTAGCCCAATAATGTCGCAGACAGAATAGTAAACATCAACCGCCATGAAGAGAGCGGTACAGACTTTCCATTTTTTAGCTCTACTCCCCGAAGAGTTTCAGTGGAGAGAAACAAAAGTTTCCTCCCGAAGAAACTAAAGTTCCAGCAGGAGGAAACTAAAGTTTCAGTACGATGAAACCAACCCGGCTGTCCACTCCCTGCAACAGGGATATAAAAAAGACGGAGATACATCTTGCGATATACCTCCGTCCTGTCAGTTAGTATGCTTCAATCTTATTATCTCTCAGTTCCATATCCCATGGACATCATCTCGCCCCGGCCCAACATGGCCAGAACATATCCTAAATAAGCCATAATCTTCTTCATAATCCTAAAAACTAAACCTTAAAAATTAAACTAATACCTGAAAACTTAACTCTCAAGGATTTGGGAATGGGTGAATGCTTAGAGCATCACGTATCCCCAAATGTTCTTATCGGCTTTGCCGAAGTTCTTAAAAATCTTCTTAAACATCTTCATTTTGTTATCCTCCTAAATCTTTTTTGTTATCCTGTTTGTCATCGATGACGGTGCAAATGTAGGGCCTTTCCAGAAAACAGCAAGCACTTTGACATAGAAAAACATGTTATATAACATATTTCTTGACCTATATCAAAAAGGAGACCCTCAAATAGACCTAAAATTGCCATTAAACAAAGAAAAATGAACAATATGTCAGTACCTGACAACGACCACAGACAGAATGACAGCAAAACACTGTCAAAAGCCGAAAGTATGAACAAAAAGACAAATGCAAAAGTCCTTATACCATATTATATATGTCTCGCCTCAGGCCGACAGACACAGAGCTGACGGGGAAAGAAGCAACAAATAAAATTTGTTTTACCAATATTTTTCACGTCATTTGCAAAATCATACATAAAGCTGCGTCAATCAGGCAAAACAAATACACCATATATCCTACAACTCATGAAAAAACACATCATTCCCGTCATCTGTCTGCTGCTATCAGCTCTCTCCCTGCCTGCCGACGCACAAGAGAACAGCATTGTCGGCCAACTGTATGCAAAAGCCAACCAAAGCCAACGCTCGACCGACTACTGGGCCATATGCAGGTATATTCTGGAAAATGGCGATTCAGAAGGCATCTTCAACGAAGCATTGAAGAAAGGTTATGAACGCGCCGTAGCCGAGAAATCGCCCAACTCCATGGCCCAATACTACGACTGCCAGGCTGAATATAAACTGGCCATGGGCGAGCTAGACCAGTACATGCCGCTCAAATCCAAGGCGCTGGGCATCTATCGGCTCATGAACAACAAAGACAAGGAAGCCGAATGCTGCATCTACATAGGAAACTATTTCAATGCCACTGGGCAATACGACTCCGCACGCATCTATCTGGAAAAGATGGACCGCTACGCTGCCTCCCGTCCGCAAGCTACCTCATACAACATCATGCTCACCTGCCTGGCCGACACTTACTATCGCATGGGCAACATCGACTCTGCCGTCAGCAAGGAACTGGCTTCGGCCCGCTACTCGGCCATGCTGGCCGACACGCTGACCCTGCTGGGCAGCTACCGGGCACTGGGCATGTACTGCCGCACCCAAGGCAGACTGGAGGAAGCACTTAAACACTACAACCTGGCACTCGGACTGCTTACAGGAAACAGCTCCCTTTCAGGCGCAACCGAAGAGAAGGCTGCCCTTTACACCAACCTGTCAGTGCTGTGCAACGACATGAAGCAAGCAGACGATGCCCTACGCTATGCCACACAAGCACGCCTGCTGGCCAACAAGATAGACAATGAACTGGCCACCGTGCAGATATATGCCAACATCGGCATGGTGTTCATTGAAAACGGTGACTTGCGTCAGGCGGCCGACTGTCTGCAACAAAGCATGCAGACGGCAACACGCATGAACGACAAGAACATGATGCTGCGAAACGCCGGATACCTGGTGCAACTGAAGAACCTGCAAGGACAAGTCGACTCGGTAGACTACTACATACGTCTGGCCCATCGGCTGATACCAAGCGTACGGATGACACCGACCCTGCTGGGCTACTACCAGGCAGAACTACAGGCACTTGTTGACAACAAACGCTACAAGGAAGCACTGCACACGGGCAAGATGCTTGAACAGACAAACGGCATCGGGCAACGGAAATTCATCCTGCAAGGGCTCTATGCATCCATGCGACAATGCTACACCCAGCTGGGCATGTACAAGGAGGCACTGGAGTATGCTGCGCTGCAAACCGCCCTGACCGACAGCCTGCAAAGTACAGAACGCAACAAAGCCTTGCAGGAACTGAACGTGAAATACGAAACCAAGGAGAAAGAGCTGAAGTTGCTGCAACTGGAAAGCGAACGTCGGATATCTGCCGAACGCAACAAAACCCGCATAACGCTGTTGCTGCTGGCTATCGTGATTGTGCTGGCCGCTTCGGCGGCTCTGGTAGCCCGCCAACGGAAACGTGCCGAAAGGCTGAAACGCTATGCCGCCGAAAAAGAAAAGGAACTGGAGCTGTTGCAATATGACACCGAACTGAGCCTGACCCGCAAGTACCTGGAAGGCATGGAGTCGGAGCGGAACCGACTGGCCAAAGAACTGCACGACGGCATCAGCAACGACCTCTACCTGCTGGAAATGAGATGCCAAAACAATGCCGAAAGTCCCAATCCGGATTTTGCCTCAACACTAAGCAAAATAAGGGAAGATGTACGGTCCATCTCCCACGAACTGATGCCGCCCTCGTTCAGCGAACTCACCCTGAAGGAAATATTGCAGAACTATGCCGATAACCTGGCTGAAAGCAGCGGCATCGAGACCGAATTTCAGGCCGACCCAGCCGAAGCCGACTGGAGCCGCTTGCCTCAGCAGACAAGCATGCTCCTCTACCGCACCGTACAAGAGGCGGTAGGCAACATACTGAAGCATGCCGGCGCTACCCACATATATATAGGTATAGAGCAGACCGGCGACGGCACACTGTTGCTCTATATACATGACAACGGAAACGGCTCTACAGATATTGCCGGCGACGGTATCGGCCTGAGAACCATGCAAGAACGCATTTCCACCCTACACGGCACCCTGCACATAACACCGGGAAAAGGCGGCAAAGGAACCCTCGTCCGATGCACGCTTCCTATCCAACAATAATCCTACCCTATCCCAACAAACCAAACGACATCCATCATGACCGAAACAAAGACACAACCTTCTTCCGTCATCATGACCGACGACCATGCCCTGGTACTCGAAGGGCTGAAAAGCCTCTTGGAGCAAATGCCCGAAGTGGCCTGTGCCGACACAGCCGCCAACACCCGCGAACTGCTGCTGAAGATGAAAGACAAGAACTACGACATCTTCCTGCTCGACATTGAGTTACAAGGCGAAAACGGCCTCGAAGCCGTACAAGCCATCAGGCATGCCAATCGCAAGGCCGCCATCATAATCTGCACCATGCACGAAGAAATATGGACTGCCCACACCCTGCTAAAGGCAAATCCCGAAGGCATTGTTTTGAAACTGTCGGGAGTAGAACACATAAAAAAAGCCATACAGGCCGTAAGGAAAGGCGAAAAATACTACTGTCCCCGCTTTGAGAAACTGCAACGCAAGCTTTCCTCCCTGCCCCACTCTGCCATTCGCCGCAACCTGCCTACCCCGCGCGAGGTAGAAGTACTAAAAGCCATTGCACGCGGTCTCAGTTCATGCGAAATAGCCAATGAACTGTTCCTGACCGAAAATACCATAGAGTCCTACCGCAAGAACCTCATGGTGAAACTGGAAGCACGCAATGTGGCCGACCTCATTGTGAAAGGCATAGAAAAAGGCTACATCGAAGTGGGCTACGGCCAACCCACCTGACCCAGTTCCTGAATAAAAGCCCAAAATCCCCCGGATTTCCGTGGTTAAGCGTGTATAGTAAGTGGGTAACTTTGCAAAAGACCGTGAGACCAAGCGTTTCATGGTCTTTTATACTTCATTTATTATATAACCTATTAATCTAAAACAAACATGAGCAATGCAGCTTTACAGACCGTACAAGTGTTAATGAAAATGTTCTATTATGTATTCAAAGCACTTTGGCAGGGACTTACCTTCGGCTTCAGGGCCTACCAGAACAGTAAGAACAAGAAAACTAAAAACCAGTAGTAATACTATGGACAAAAAACACATGAGCGGAGGTATGGAAACCTCCTACAACGACATCAACCTAAAAGACGAAAAGAACAAACAGGCCGAAGAATACCTGCTGCAAGCTTGGGACGTGGCTGGTTATCACGGACTGGAAAACGAAGAAATCTATCCGCGCACGGCCAAGGAAACCCGGCAGATGGACGAGTTACTGACCAAGGCCGAAGCTGCGGTAGACGACCCATCGGACAAGGAACTGATGGATGCACTGTACGAAACGCGCGAAGTAGTAGACTGGTCAAGGCAACGCCACTGGACATTCTCGTGGTGGGTGGTAGTCTGCGTAGCCATCATGGGTGCTTACTATTTTTTCCAGGCCGGCGGCAAGGACGACGATGTAAAGAGATGGCAAAACATCAGCGATGCCGAAGTGCAGAAAATGCTGGACGAGTCTATCCAACAGGCAGAAAAAAGCGTAGCCTACTACAAAGAGAAACTAACCTGCGACACACTCTCGGCCGAGAACCGCAAAGGGTACGAAAGCGACTTGGAGCACGCCAACGAAAGACTGGAAGAACAAAAAAACTATACCATAGCAACCTATAAAGAACATCTGATAGGCCGGGCCGAAGGTCGCGCCTCGGGTACCCGCTGGGCTGGTATCTGGTGCTTCATCTGGATTGGACTCTACATTTTCGCCTGCCGTCCGCGTGGCTACATGATAACCAAGCGCAGACGCGAGGACCAAATGGCTACCGGATTGAAGAAAATACTGTTTGGCTTTGCCGGTGGACTGGTAGGAGCGGCTGCCTCCATGAAGGTAACCGAAACCGTCACGACCTGGAGCGACGGCACCAAGACACGCGAAGACGACTCCATGATGGTAAACATCATGCGCTTCGGTTTCATTGCCGTAGCCGTGCTGCTCATTCTCTGGGCTGCCCGCATTGTCATCGTCATAGCTACCCTGCTGGCCCTGCTGCGCAACTACGACTGGTTGCAACTGCTCAAGGATCCCAAACAGATGATAAATGAATTGAAATAAGAGGTTTAGGGATGTCATGATAGCAGTTAACTACTTGTACGTGGAGAAGCAATACTTATCACGTTGAGAGTTAACTGCTATCGCATAATGTCTTAGCAGGTATCAGAAAATCTGCCTGCTACATTTACAAAACATCTGAACAGTACGGTGAAAGACTAGCCAACAAACAACAGTTCTAATCATAAATATCTCTTTCAAAAAAAACGGCAGAAATCTTATAAGAATAGCAGATTTCTACCGTTTTTTCTTTCTTTTTTGTCGAAATGTCGCCAAAATATCGCAAACTTCATTATTTTTACCCAATCAATTTATAGATTGTCCTAAAATCAATTTAATATAAACAGACATGCGCACCAACAAGATTACCCCTAAACAATGGTTAGAGTTCCATCCATATAAGACTTCAAACAACATAGACAAGTACTATATAGAGATAGCTAATCGTATCAGACAAGCGTTATTATCCACTGGTATAACGTGCTACGACGACGATATAACCGACATGTCCTTACGATTGGCAGCCTGGTTCGAAGATATTATCTCGCAAACCCATATCTGGAAAACGTTTATCAACGAATGTGAGAAACGATATGGCAAGAAACTACCTTTCTACCCTATAGAAAACAACTACCACACCGATGGAATAAACTTGGAAGACATTTATTTCCTGCTATGGCACTGCCTGCAACAACAGAACTTAGGCGAGCAAGTCATCAATCCCGAAAATCCAGGAATACAGAAAGCCGGCAATCTTATTTACGAGATTCTGTCCAAAGAGTCCAAGAATGCACCACAAAATCCATGGATGCAAGACTTCTTTCAAAAAAACACACCAGCTCAAGAAGATTTTCTGGCATACAGGGCACAGTTGGAATGGTTTCATTTCAACTGCTACTTCAGTCTTGGTAACCTGCATGCATTGCAGGAACAGACCTACAATGTTCTGGCAAATTATGAAGGCAACACCCCCAAAGAAATCGATATGCTATGCTATAGGCTGAAAGTATCTTCTTTATTCCAAGCCCGCAATAATCTGCTCTCACTGCCTTCCTATAAATGGTTGTCACTCATTTGGGAAGAAAACAAAGCTACAGCCGGCCCATGGAAAGACATTGAGACGCTACCTGAAAGTTATTACCTGTATCTAAAAGAAGACGAGCGGTGCATCTACATACAAAGTTTTACCGAAGAAAAACAAATATTTGCCATTGACAAAGAATCACTTGACCTTCAAAATATCAAGAATTTGAAAGCCGAAAACTCTATCATAAACTGTATGTTGGTGAAATATGGCGATACATGGTGGCAAAATGGTGTGTTGTTTATAATAGATAACGACAATGAATTGGAAGCTATCATAGCCAAGGAAAACAGCAAAAGGAATCTGAGCAATGAAAAACTTGCTTTCCAAGATTTCATGAAAGCCAACGAAGGCAAGTTCTTTGTATTCTGCCGAAACAAAAGAGAACTGAGCAATTTCTTAAGCAAGAAAATGGGATATAAAAACGCTCCAGGAGTAAAGTTGCCGGCAATCGGCCGCGAAGGTGCTGTCTTGATGGCAACACCTCAAACCGGCCTGCACATACAATTGGAACTGACGGAATGTATATGTTCGCCCGACAATCCGTTCTACCAAAAAGAAGAGGCAAAAGAACTGGCGTTTCTGTTCTTCATCAATCCGGAAGTTATCCCTTATGAGCTAAGTTGCTTGCTACAAGACAAGGGTATGCTGCCCGACGCCGGACTCAACAGTCTGCTTGGACGCAAACATGGCCAACAATTGCTACAAAGCAATGCCCGTTTCTTAACCGACTACTTTTTCCAAAGATATAGAGAAAAAGATTATGACGACCCTTTATTAAAGAAATGGTTATAACCTCCAAAACTCAAAGAAAACATTGAGGGCGGAAACCTTATATTTCACAAGGTATCCAGCCCTCAATACTTACTGATAAGCCAGCCAACCGGCATACTGCTTATCAAAGTTCCTTTTTCAAAGCTTCAATCATCGACTGATATTCAGCATCCGAGAGATACACCTTACCCGGATTCATCTGGAAAGTACCGCCATAGTCAGGACCGTCCACATATTTGGGAGCCAGGTGAAAGTGCAGATGCGACAGTTTGTCGGAGTAAGCACCGTAGTTTATCTTTTCCGGATTGAACACCTTCTGCATGGCGCGCGTCACACGCACTACATCGGCCATAAAGGCATTGCGTTCCTCGTCGCTCAATTCATTCAGGTCGTTCACATGACCGTTATAAGCCACCAGGCAACGTCCACGATAGGTTTGCTCCTTGAACAAGAAAGCCCGTGAAACACTCAATTGTGCAAATTCAATCATCAGACTATGCAACGTTTCGTTGTTCTGACAATACAGACAGTCCTTGGGATTACTTTTCATAACATCCTCCTTTTTCTCTTCTTATTTTATAGATTGATATAACTATATTCTGCTGATTTCGATTTCTGTAAACAGCCCATCAGCTAACCGCATCCACATCGGGGACGTGACCGACCAGCTTGTATACGTCATTGTTCTCACCAACGACCCAAACCACATCACCTTCCTGAAAGGCTTCGCTGGGATTGGGCGCATGCAACGTGCTGCCATTCCGTTCCACACCCACGATAAGACAACGGTACTTATCGCGTATGCCGGCTTCCTTCAGGCTCTTTCCCAGGAAAGGCGACTCTTCGTCTATCAGGAACTGACGCAGAATCATCTCACTCTTTTCCACCACATCCGTTTCAAGTTCCGATGCCTTGTTCATCTCCTCGCCAAACAGGTTCAGGTCTTCGTCAGTACCTATCACCTGTATCTTATCCTGCGGGAACAGCCTCATCGAAGCACCCGGAATATTGATACGCTTCTTTCCGCGCAGAATAGAAACCACATGCACACCGTATTTCTTTCCAAAGTTCAGTTCCAGCAACGTCTTTCCGGCCCACGAAGCTTCACCCGGTATCTCAAAATCGGCCAGATGCAAGTCGCGCGACAACAGTCGGCCGGCATATTCCGGTTTTTTCTCGCCTCTGTATTCAGCCACCATATCACGGGTGCGCAGGTTCTGGAAGAATTTACGCTCTATCATAATGGACTGCTTTTTAAGTTGGCGCGACAATACCATGACAATGACCAGCAGCACCGCCACTCCCAACAGCAAACCCACCGAAGCCTTGAACAGCCCGGCAATGACAAACATGACAAACGAAACGGCCAACAAGATTCGCAACACAATAGTGGCCACCAGCGGAGCACGATTGCCCCGGCTGTCGTTCCACAAAGTCACAAACTCTTCCGAATGGTTCTTCTTTATCATGATAGAACGCAGGAAAGGAGACATGAACAGGATGATGACAAATGCAGCCAACAACGGTCCCCAGACACCCGGCAACCACTCGCGACATAGAGGAACAAAGAACTTGAAAGCAAATGCAATGATGGCAATGCAGACAATGGAATAAACCACCGTAATGCGCACCAAAGCAAAGATAAGCTTCTTCCACAGACTATCATGATTGGCCGTTCGCGAACCGGAAGCATAACGGCTCAAGAAGTTTTTCCACCGTTCGGGCAAATGCTTGTCCACATAGTTGGAAGCCGGCTCGGCCAACCTTATCATATAAGGGGTAAGGAAAGTAGTGATGACCGATACGGCCACTACGATGGGATAAAGGAAATCGCTGGTAACCTTGAGCGACACGCCCAGCGAAGCGATGATGAAGGCGAACTCGCCAATCTGCGTCAGGCTGAAGCCACACTGCATGGCCATCTTCAGCGGCTGTCCGGCCAACAGCACGCCCAGCGTACCAAAGACCGACTGACCGACGATGACCGCCAACGTAATGAAAACGATAGGCCAAGCATATTCCACAATCATGGCAGGGTCTACCATCATGCCCACCGACACGAAGAAGATGGCGCCAAACAGGTCTTTCACCGGATTGACCAGCCTCTCTATGCTCTCAGCCTCCACGGTCTCGGCCAGGATGGAACCCATGATGAAAGCACCAAAAGCTGCCGAGAACCCCGTATGCGCAGCCACCACCACCATGCCGAAGCACAAGCCCAGCGACACGATGAGCAGCGTCTCCTCACTCATCAGCTTACGGCTGCGCTTCAACAACTCCGGTATGAGGTAAATGCCCACTACAAACCACAGGATGAGGAAGAACAGCAACTTCACCACGCTCTCCAGCATCTCCGTGCCCTCGAAGTTATTGCTCACAGCCATGGTGGAAAGCATTACCATAAGCACAATAGCCAGAATGTCTTCCAGAATGAGTACACTGAGCACCAGACCGGTGAACTGCTTCTTGCGGAGTCCCAAGTCGTCGAAAGCCTTATAGATAATGGTGGTCGACGACATGGCAATCATACCACCCAGAAAGATGCAGTCCATGCGCTGCCAGCCAAAGGCCGTACCCACGCCGATGCCCAGCATTATCATGCAAAAGATAATGGTGCACGCGGCTATGATGGCCGCGCCGCCCACCTTGACAATCTTCTTGAAGCTGAATTCCAGTCCCAGGGCAAAGAGCAGGAAGATGACGCCTATGTCGGCCCAGGTCTGGATGTTGGCCGTGTCCATCACCGAAGGGGTGAACGACAAATGCGGACTGGCCAGGAAGCCGGCCACCACATAACCCAGCACCAACGGTTGTTTCAACTTTTTAAACAGCAGGGTCATAATCCCCGCGCAAATCAGAATCAGAGCCAAATCGGCTATCAAAGGAGCTAAATGCGACATAAGACAAAATTCCTTCCCTTTTTATCGTTTACTAACGCGGACAAAGGTACAATAAAATCCAGCTGTTTAGTCTCCTTTTCATTTACTTTTCTGCCTTATGTCGGCAAATCATTCCGGCTGCCATCCTGCGGTTTCTTGGCCGACAGACGTTTCAACCACAGATAGTAACCCGTCAACGGCAACGAAGCACCCAGCAGAGCCGCCAAAAACCAGAGAATGCGCGTCAGCCAGCCGCCCCAGCTTCCGGCATGCACAGAGTAAATCCAGCCCCGTATCTTGCCCGAGTTGTCCAAATCCTTATAAAGCGTGCTTTCGGTCACTTCGCCTGTACGGGGATTGAATTTATAGCGGTCTACCCCACGTACATTGCCAAAATGATTGACCGTCACACTGGCAGCCCCATCGGCTATGCTGATTTGACTGGCACCGGGATTCTCCTGCCGCAGCCGGTCGTACACCGCCTGCCAATGAGTCAACCGCTCATCCGTCCTGCCATCTTCGTCCTTAGCACCGTGGTGTTTCTTGCCACCGTCGTGCTGCCTGGCGTTCAGGGCAGCATTGCTATGCCCCATACTGGGCTTCACCTCTACACCAAAAGCGTGATAGAAGCCCGTGCGATACCAGTCGAACGACCACGTCAGTCCCGTCAGAGCCATGACCAACAGCAGCAACAGTCCGTACATGCCTCCGGCCACGTGCAAGTCGTACCAAAACCGGCGCCAGCCCTTGCGGACAGCTATGGACAGGCCATTCTTCAACGCCCGCCTAGTGCGCGGCCACCAGATGACAATGCCTGATACCAGCACAACGACAAACATCAGCGTACTGACACCTACCACCATCTTGCCCCAGAACACACCATCGCCCGACGGACGACTGTCGAGCAGCCAGCGATGCAGGCGAAACATGGTGTAGAAGAATGGCAGACGCTCCGAACGTCCCGTCACCTCGCCCGTATAGGGATTGGCATAGACCGACGCACGCGACGGCTTGGAAAGCGTCAGCTGCCATGCCTTCTGCGGGTCGTCAAATACTGTAACGCCCATTACACGGACATCGGCAGGCAAGGTGGCTGACACGCGGCTGACAACTTCATCCATGGACAACGGCTGCCGCCCCTGCGGGTCGACATTGAACACCTGCGGACGCACCCACTGCGTCACTTCCTTCTCGAACACCAGCATGGCATCAGAAAAACAAATAAGGGTAATGAGGATACCAAACGGCACAGAAAGCCACAAATGTATCTTACGAAATGCTTTTTTCATTGTTTGATGATTATTTCAAAAGAGCTACAGGGGGCACAAAATAAACGAATCCGCACTGATTATTCAAATAAAACCGGCGATAATCTCCTTCAATCGGCGCCTGCCTGTAGCTTCACAACTTAATTACTCTGCCTCCAGACGCCCTACACCATTGAGCGAAGTGGCCTTCACAACGAGTCCCTTGCTGGCCGTGGCTGCTGAAGGCTCTATGCGGTAAATGGCCGGATAGCCCGTAGTGGTGGTCACAGCTATGTAGGCCACACCATTCTCCATATAGGGCGTATTGCCAAAGCCACTGACATCGGAAGGCAGGCCACTGACGTAAGCCAGTTCTCCATTGGCCACGTTGAACACGGCCAAACGGTTGGCCACCTTGTCCGAAGCCGTGATGGCCTTGTCGTACATCAGCAACAAGAAATAGTCGCCCCCAATGTACCAACTGCGCAGGAACGAGGCACCACCAGCTTTTTCTTCCAGATTGTAGTAGTAGCCGTCGTCGAACTCCTCGCTCTGCGTATTGATGCGCACCACGCCTGCCGGCAAAGTGGTCTGCTGGCGGCTATCGCTCATGGTCTTGGCATAAGAGGGCGAGAAGACGTACATGTAGCCATCGTCGGCCAGCCAGTTCATCTGGTAATACTGCGAACGGTTGCGGCCGCAGGCATAGCTTATCTTGTCGGTCTTCAGCAGCTTATAGTCCGTCAGCGTCTGGTCGGTGAAGATGGCCACCCAGCATTCGTCAGGATACTGTGTCCATTGCAGCTCGTCCTTGTCGTAGGCACCGCTTCCACTGCCTCCCGACTCGGTCTTGATGAGGTCTTCATTGCCCGGAAGCACCCATTTGTAGCTGCCGTCGGCATTCTTCTGCATGCAGCCATACTGGCTGAGTCCCATGGGCACGGCGGCGGCATAGAGCTTCGAGCCCACCTGTGCCAGGCCGGCCAAGGTAACGTATTCGCCATTGCCTAGGAAGTTCTCGGAGAGGAAAGGCGTGGAGGCTGTCACCGAGTTGCTGGTATAGGTCTGGTTCTCTACGTCGAGGTAAGAGGCCAGAAACGATTGGGGCACATAGCCGTTCTCGTCCTTCAGGTCCGAGGGGCCGTCTCCGGTAGAGGTGGTCATGATGTAGCGGTCATAGTAGCCGTAGGTGGTGAAGCGGTTGACGTAGTATTCCTGCGAACGCTTCTCCAGCGAGCCTGCGGCATCCATGATGAACGACTGCGTAGTGCCCGCCTCGCCCTGATTGTAGTTGAGGGCATACAGATAGCGGTTGCCGTAGAACACCCAGTAGGTAGCTCCCTCGTTCACCAGTCCGTTGCCCTGTGTGGTGATTTCGCCTTCGTCGAGCGAAGAGGCCGTCAGCAACACGTAGGTGTCGGTACTGCTGCTGGTCACAGTAGCAGCTATCACATAGTTTCCGGCAGAAGTTCCGCTGCCGTTACCGCCGTTGGCGGGTTCGTCTTCCGAACAGGAAGCAAGGGCCATGCCTGCCAGCGTGGCGGCAAAGAGGCCTGCAAGTAAATGGTTCTTTTTCATCTTTCTCTTCTGTATTAATTGGTTCTGATATTACTTTCAATGCTTCTTGGATTCGGACTGTTGTCCGCAAGTCTCTGCCTTGTCACCTTCTATTTGCCGCCCCGATGCTGTCGAAGTACGGAAACGAAGTAAAATCATCCTAGATGATATATAAAATCATGTAACATGATTATAGGAATCAAGTAATATGATTATGATATTCATGTAACATGATTATTCATCAAATCAGCACATCCCTGTCGCCAAGTCAGTAAGTTGACAGCTACAAGTCGGCCACTTGTGCCTATGTCAGTCGCCAAAGTGCACCCGTATCTTGCCATAGAAGGCACGCCCGGCCTTCTGGAGGCTGAAGTTGTCGTACAGGTCGGCATCGGTCAGGTTGCGGCATTCCACGGAGAAGTTGTATCGTCCGTTCTTCAGGCTATAGGTCAGCGACAGGTTGTGCGAGAACTGGTTGGGCACAATGTAGTCGCTGCTGCTGCCTATGACTTCGGAGTAGTAGGAAAAGGAGTGCGTCCACTGATTGTCGTAGGTCAGCGTCAGCAGGTTGCCACGCCTGCCCAGGTCGTACCAATAGAAGTTGGCGTCAAAATCGGCAAAGCGGTAGGGCACGTTGGGCATGCGCGAACGGTAGCCCAGGTTTTCTACCGACGTGCCGGTGCTGCCTATCTGGTAGCGTTCATTGTCGCGCACGTCCATCTGGGTATAATTGCCGCCCAGGCTGAGCCAGCGCCCCAGGCTATAGCGGGCCGAGAGGTTGTAGCCCTTGGTCAGCACGTTGCCGTAGTTGATGTAGGTGGCGTTTTCCTTACCGCCGCTCAGGTCTTGCACGTTGCGCTGTATGTAGTCGTGCGTGTCGCGGTAGACCAGTCCACCCTCCAGATAGAAAGAATGGCGCCCCAACGTCTTGGCATAGCTGAGGCTCAGGTTCAGGTTGTGGCTGCTCTCGGGCCGGAGACTGATTTGTCCGCTCTCCAGGTCTTCGTCGCCAAACATCTCTTCAATGGTGGGCAGGCGGTAGGCACGCTCATAGGATAGCTTGGCCTGCAGACCGTCGAGTATGAAGTAAGTGCCCGCCGCTCCGTAGCCCCAGGAGCTGACCGTACGGCTGGGG